>Ga0335083_10000124_pt1 | contig 134710 bp, 114 predicted proteins | sample Lox_Sample_42_FD_206716 | JGI IMG/M metagenome (GOLD analysis project Ga0335083, IMG submission 206716) | Soil microbial communities from Loxahatchee National Wildlife Refuge, Florida, United States - Lox_Sample_4.2 | ecosystem: Environmental > Terrestrial > Soil > Wetlands | place: USA... | reverse complement strand
GACCGTGCTCTTCATGTGATTTTGGGTTCGAAGCACAACAAGAACTACTGTCAACGGTGCAGTATCGCAACAACAGTAAATGTCGAATGGGACGGACCCGTGTGGTTTCGCTAATGATCCCTACTTCCTTCTCCACCTTGCCCCGTCCTTCGTAACTTCGACGATAATGCCCATCTGGTTCAGTTGATTTCGAATCTCGTCGCCTCGAAGGAAGTTCTTGGCTTTGCGGGCTTCCTGCATTTCGTGGACGAGCGCATCGATTTCAGCGTCGCTGGTTCCGGCTGCGGCGGCGATGGCGCGGGCCTGCGGCGTGACCTTGTCGGCCTTGCCTTCGGATTCGGCCCACTCGACGATCTTCTTTACTTTTTGCGCATCGTCGTCGGTGAGGACAGCGAACACGGCGTCGAACGCGGCGAGCGCTTTCTGGAACGGCTCGACGTCTCCTTGCTTCAACTCGCCACGATCGGCGGCGTTGTTGGCGTCGCGCACCATGTCGAAGACAGCGGCCAGTGCCTGGGCGGTGTTCATGTCGTCGGCGAGGGCGGCGTCCATTTTTGAGATGGTTTCTTCGGCGAGTTGCTTCATCGCCGGGCTGCTGCCTGCTTCGCGCTTTTCGAGTTCCAGGCGACGCTTGAAGTTGCGCAGACGTTCGACGGCGTTGGCGGCCGTGGTGAGCCCATCGAAGGTGAAGTTCAACTGCTTTCGATATGGAACCGACGAGAGCAGGTACCGAATCGAACTTGGCTTGTGGCCCATGAGCACCAGGTCGCGCAGGGTGTAGAAGTTGCCGAGCGACTTCGACATCTTCTCGCCCTCGACGAGCAGGAAGCGAGCGTGGATCCAGTAGCGGACGAAGGGCTTGCCGGTCGCGGCTTCCGATTGCGCGATCTCATTTTCGTGATGCGGGAAGACGAGGTCCTCACCGCCGGTATGGATGTCGAGCGTCTCGCCAAGCGCTCCCATCGACATCACCGAACACTCGATGTGCCAGCCCGGGCGTCCGGGACCGATCGACGTTTCCCAGAAATGTTCGCCGGGCTTCGGCGCCTTCCACAGGGCGAAGTCGCGGGCGTTGTCTTTCTCGTACTCGTCTACATCGACGCGCGCACCATTCTCGATTCCGGCGAAATCTTTTTTCGAGAGCTTGCCGTACTCGGGAAACTTGGCGATACGGAAGTAATACGAGCCGTCCTCGGTGCGATAAGCAAAGCCTTTGTCCACCAGTTGCTGAATGAACTTCGCCATCTCGTCGATGTGTTCGGTAGCGCGCACGATTTCGGGGCGCTCGATGTTGAGAGCTTCCGCGTCTTCCAGAAACGCCTGCTGATATTTCTTCGTGTACTCGTTGATGCTGACGCCGGCGGCAGCCGAGTTGCGAATGATCTTGTCGTCGACGTCGGTGATGTTCATGACGTGACGCAGCGTGTAGTGCTGTTTCAGATAACGGCGGAGCAGGTCGACGAAGACGAAGGTGCGGAAGTTGCCGATGTGGCCGTAGTCGTAGACGGTGGGTCCGCAGGCATACATGCGGACTTCATGATCGTGCAGCGGTTGGAACTCTTCGACACGTCCGGAGAGGGTATTGAAAAAGTGCGGCGCCATTGACGATTCAGGACTGCGAACGATAACTTCCGATTCTAGATTGTCTATTGTCGATTGACTATTGTCGATTCTCATTGCTTCACGGCGAGCGCGGAACGTTCTTCGCTCTGTTCCTTCAGGCGGTATCCGACGAGCACGATGTAGTGAATGGCAGAGACGCAGGTGAGCGCGAAGACTGCCCACAACAAGCTCCGCTTAACGATGAAGATGGCGGGCTCTGGGCGTATCTCGAACAGCAAGGTGAAGAAGACCGCCGCCACCTGCGCGCAGGTGTTCAGCTTGCCGAAAATGCTGGGGCGAAAATTGCGCAGTCCGACGGCGATGTAGAGAACGGCGGAGACCAGCAGGATGCAGACGTCACGGGTGAAGACGACGATGGTGAATCGCCAGTGAATCTTGTGCATGAACGACAGCACGAGAAACAAGCTGCTGAGCAGAAGCTTATCGGCGATGGGATCGAGGTATTCACCGAGCAGTGTTTGCTGCTTGAGGGTACGGGCGAGCAGGCCGTCGAGGCCGTCGCTGAGCCCGGCGGCGACGAAGAGGAACATCGCCCAAGTGTAGTTGCCGTCCACGACATTGATGATGACGAAGGGAATAAAGATGAGCCGCATCAACGTCAGTTGGTTGGCGACGGTCCAGAGTTGCGAGATCAATCGCGTTCCTCCGCATCGAGGCCGAGAAAGTGAGAGGCAGAGCGTCCGGATTTGGACTGAAAGCGCTCGGCGAGCGAGGGAATAGGACCGTTGGTAACGTCGAGTTCCATGCGTTCGAGGCGGTTCAGAGGGAAGAACACGGTGGCGGGCATCACGTGATCGTCGGAACGTAACATCGACGTTATTTCGTCGAAGGAGATGAGATCGATGCCGCGGACGCTCACGCCCGCCGGATTGATCTCAAGCACGGCGCCCCAGAATTTTTCGCGCGGCGAATTGAGCGTGATGAGCACAATCGCGCCATGCATAAACGGAACCGACTTGGACGGTGAGGCCACGTATCGATTTTCGCGGCTTGCGAGCGAGAAAGCAACTTGTGTTGTCAGTGAGCGTGGGATGCGGAGGAGAGGCTACGGCGCAGGTCGGCAGCGTGGATGGCAGCATTCTGGTTGCGCGGATTGATGGCCAGTTCCGCGTCGAAGGCCTGGAGCGCGTCGGCCCAGCGCTGTTGCTGGCGCAGGATCAGTCCGAGAACGAAGTGGTAGTTGCGAGCGAGCGGGCGCAGGGCGATGGCCTGGCGGACCGACTGTTCCGCCTGCTGGGGCTGACCGAGTTCGAGGAGGGCGAAGCCGCGATAGACGTAGGCGTCGACCTCGTCGCCGTGATCGGCGATGGAGCGGCCCATGTAGTCGGCGACCTCGGGCCAGTTTTGTTTCAGGTAGGCGATATAGCCGCGGTTGTAGGCGGACATCCAGAAGTCGGGATGGCGGCGCAGGTTCTCGTCGAGGAGTACAGCGGCCTCGTCGAGACGACCGGCGTGAATGTAGTCGTCGGCGAGGTTGTTGTAGGGGACTCGGTTGTCGGGCGCCACGGCGATGCCGCGCCGGTAGAGGGATTCGTTGTCACGAAAAATGCCAAGCTGGGAGCGGGCAGAAACGGCAAGAGCAATAGCTAACGCTACTGTTATCCCCACGCGGTAGGTCGGATTCGGAATGAGCTGGCGAAGTGCGATGGAGGCGAGAAGGGAAAGCGCCATGCTGGGAACATATAAAAAGCGGATGTGGATAAAGTCACCTGGCTGCATCAGTCGAAGATCGAGGACGGGAAGCGAGCCGAGGAGGGCCCAAATTGCAGCGAAGACGATGAGCGGTGTCTTTGTGCGGCGGGACCAGAACCAGATCGCGATGGCGATGCCAATGAGCAGGAGCGTCGGCAGGACGAAATGGACGAGGTCGGGACGGGTGACGTAAGGCGAGTTGTAGAAGGCGCTCATGCCGAAAGGCAGCGCCCAGAGCCGCAAAAGAGTGAGGAGCGATAGAGGAGCGGTGAGGAAGACGGTGGTCCAGGGGACATCACTGGCGACATGTCCCAGCGTGGCGCCGAGAGCGAAGCGACGAACGAGAAGGTAAAGGATGGCCAGGACTGCGAATGCGACCAAGGGCGTCAGGTTTTGTCGCGATTGTGACTCAGATTCCGCGGCATTGTTTGCTGTTACCTCGTAGGCGAGCAGGACCAGCGGAAAGACGATGGCACTTTCCTTGGTGAAAAGCGCGAGAACGAAAAAGATGCCGGAAACTGCAAGCCACGCGGGTTTTGCCCGTTCCTTCCAGTGCAGACAGCACCAGAATGATGCCAGAAGGCTGGCGGCCATGATGGCGTCCGTAACGCCGTAGATAGAGCCGACAGCTTCGACCTGGATCGGGTGGACAGCGAACAGAGCTGAACCGATGAGCGCGGTCGCGGGATCACTGGTGAGCTTACGGACGACCGTAAAGACCAATCCGATGTTGAGCAGGTGAAGGGCGATCGGCAGGGCATGCCAGCCAACGGGATCGAGTCCGACGATGGAGTTCCATAACCTGAGGGTTACGAGGAACAGGGGGCGGTAGTAGTTGACCATGGTGGCCCCGTAGCTCCAGATGTGGGAACGGAAGTAACCAGGCAGGTAGGACCACGAGGAGATGGTCGGATTCTGCAGGATCTGGTATCGGTCGTCGAAGACGAACTGGAAATTTACGGCTGGGGCGAAGACGACGACGGCTAAGATCAAGACAAGGGGCAGTCCCCAGAGAGCGGGGGATAGCGTGGGCTGGGTGGGGGCGGCCACGGGTTTTGGACGGCGTCGGGGCAAAGTTCTCCTGGTGAATGGAGAGATCAGTTTCGAGTTTCCGGATGGGAGATTCAAGTTGACGTTCCCGATTCAGCACTATTGCTTTTAGGAATTCGGAACAAGGCTAACTTTGTCTGGCAAAGTACGATGGTTTGTAGTAGGTTCACACTTCCGTTCTGGGGCTGAACGGTGTCTATTTCTGCTGTATCACCACGCTACTTAAAAGTTACAAGGTAGAGTGTATTTTCCTCCGGGGCGGAGGATATGAGGGGCCAAGCATGAAATCGGCGTTGAAGAACTGCCTTTTACCGTTTCTCTTCCTGCTGTTAACTGCCGGATCGCTGGTGGCGGCCGACGACTGGATTCCGGTTCCGCCGGCGGACCTGGCGATGAAGGATTTCGCACTGCTTCCCGGCACACATGCACTCATCTTGTACCGCAAGGTGGAGCACGACGATAAAGAGGGCTGGGAGAAGCAGTACTACCGGATCAAGATCTTCGACGAAGAGGGCAAGAAGTACGCGAACGTGGAAACGGACACGTATCCGAACGGCATGCGGGTGACGAATTTCGAGGCGCGAACGATCCGGCCGGATGGGACGATTGTGCCGTTCACGGGCAAGCCAAACGACAAGCTGGTGGCGAAGTACAAAAGCTTCAGCCTGAATCAGAAGACGCTGGCGATTCCCGATGCGCAGGTGGGCGGGATCATCGAGTTTCGTTACACGCTCAAGTGGGACGCGAACATGCTGTTCGATTCGGTGTGGCACCTTCAGGATCACCTGGTGACGCGCGATGCAGATTTTTCGCTCCGCTACGACACGGGGGCGGGATATTCGGTGCAGTGGCTGACGTACTTCCTGCCGAAAGAGATGCTGCCGAAAGATGACAAAGGCCTGGTACACCTTTCGTTGCACAACCTGCCGGCACTGGAAAAAGAAGACTACATGCCTCCGGAGTCGGAGATGCAGGCACGTGTGGAGTTCATGTACGTTCCGTTCGGCGCGCCGCACAACGCCGCAGATTACTGGAAAGAGACCGCGAAGTTCTGGACGAAAGTTGCAGAAGACTACATGAACAAGAAGAAAGCGGCGCAGGCGGAAGTGGCAACGGTGACCGCCGCGTCGGACGCGCCCGAGGTGAAATTGCGCAAGTTGTACGACCGGGTGCAGAAGCTTCGGAACCTGACCTACGAGCATGAAAAATCGGAGAAAGAGCAGGAACGAGAAAAGCTCAAAGAAAACAACAATATCGAAGATGTGCTGAAACACGGTTACGGGGGACAGAATCAACTGAACCGGACGTATGTGGCCCTGGCGAGGGCGGCGGGCTTCGACGCAACGTTGATCCGGGTCACGGAGCGCAATCAGCACTTCCATCACAGCGAGGTTCCGAAGTTCGACCGCTACGACACGGAACTGGCGGTGGTGAAGCTGAACGGCAAGGACCTGTATCTGGATCCGGGAGTTCCGTTCTGCCCGTTTGGAATGCTTTCGTGGGAAGACACGGCCACTTACGGGCTGATGCTCAATAAGGACGGCGCCGTGTGGCAGAAGACCCCGGACCCGGATCCGGCGCAATCGATGCAAAAGCGGACGGCCGAACTGGTGCTCGATCGCGACGGAGAATTGAAAGGCGAGCTATCGGTAACGTTACAGGGTCAGGACGCGCTGTATGAGCGGCTGCAGGAGCGCGATGACGACGAGGCGCAGCGGAAGAAAGACCTGGAAGACATGTTCAAGAACTGGCTCCCAGCCGGAACGACGGTAGAGCTGGCCAAGGTGGACGACTGGAATTCGGCGAACGACCTTTTCGTGGTGACGGCGAAGATCGACATCCCGAACTTTGGCGCGGCGACCGGAAAGCGCTTGATGTTGCCGGTGTCTATTTTTCCGGGATCGGATAAGCATGCGTTCCAGCATGCGAAGCGAGTGAATCCGGTGTATTTGCGGAACCCGTATCGTGAGTTCGACGAGATCACGGTGAAGGTTCCGGAAGGCATGCAGGTGGAGACGCTTCCCGAAGCGAAGTCGACGCCGACGGCATTTGCGGATATGTCGTTGAAGGTGTCGAAAGAGAACGATTCGGTCAAGATCGACAGGCAGGTAGTGATGAAGGGCTACTACTTCGATCTGCCGCAGTACGCGAACTTGCGGACGTTCCTTGACGGCGTGAAGTCGGCCGGTGACGAACAGGTGGTGCTGCGTGCAGCTGCGAAATAAATGCGCGTTGATGGTTGCGATAGTTAGCTTCGCGGTTACGGGCTGGGCATCGGTTCCGGACTGGCTGCGGGCCGTGGCGCACGATCCGTTGCCTGCGTACAAAGCAGATACCGACGGCGTGGTGTTGCTGCACGAGGAAGTAACGACGGTCGACAACAACGGCGAGATCCACACGATCTATCGGGAGGCATACAAGATTTTGCGTCCGAATGCGCGCGAGAGTTTGTCGCGCGTGATGGTTTGGTTCGACAACGAAACCAAGCTGACGTACCTGAAGGGCTGGTCGATCACGGCGAGCGGACAGGAGTACGCGGTGAAGGAGAAAGACGCGGTGGAGATGAATGCCGCGTACTCAGAGTTCGTCACCGACGCCAAGATCAAGGTGCTGATGATTCCTGGGGGAGAAGTCGGAAGCGTGATCGGGTACGAGTACCAGCAGCGACGACGCCCGTCGGTGTATGAGGACGTCTGGGCCTTCCAGCGGGACTTGCCGGTAAGAACAAGCCGTTACACGTTGCGGCTTCCCGCGGGATGGGAAGTGGAGACGCACTGGAGCAATCACGACGAAATCAAGCCGGCGCAAAGCGGTGGCGACAGCACGTGGGAGGCGAAGGATATTGCGGCGGTAGAGGAAGAAGATTACATGCCCCCGCACCGGGCGGTGGCTGGCCGCATGCAACTTCATTTCTTTGGACCGGGACATTCCAATTCGGCGAATGACTGGAAGCGGGTGGGCGACTGGTATGGGGAGTTAGTGAGAGACCGGCGCGATTCGAGTCCGGAATTGAAGAAGCAGGTGGCGGACCTGACATCGGACAGCAAAACGACGATGGACAAGGTTGCGGTGCTGGCGCAGTGGGTGCAGAAGAATATCCGTTATGTCGCGGTGGAGGTGGGAATCGGGGGATTCCAGCCGCACGCGGCGAGTGAAGTTTATAGGCAGCGATTCGGCGATTGTAAAGACAAGGTTACATTGCTGAGCGCGATGCTGAAGGAGATCGGGGTCAACTCCGATTACCTGCTGATCCACACGGTGCGTGGATTTGTGCGGGCTGATTCGCCGTCGGCGGTGACGTTCAATCACGTAGTGCTGGCGATCGAATTGCCGCCGGGCACGTCGACCGACGGACTTCTCTCGACCTTCGTGGACAGCCACAAGCGCACGCTGCTGATTTTCGATCCGACGGACGATATGACGCCGTTCGGGTACCTGCCGGCCGAGTTGCAGCAAACGCATGCGTTACTGGTGGGAGCGAACGGGACCGAGCTGATTGAAACTCCGCTGCTGGCGCCGAAAACGAACAGCCTGACGCGATCCGGCAAACTCAAGCTGCAACCCGACGGCAGCCTCGCTGGGGAGATTGAGGAGTTGCGATCGGGTGCGCTGGGAAGCGAATTCCGCGCGCAGCTTCTGAGAGCGCAGGAGTCGGACCGCGCCAAGACCATTGAGTCGCTGCTGGGGAACAACATTGCGTCGTACCAATTGACGAAAGCGCAAGTCGGTTCGATGCGCGATGTCAGGGAGCCGCTGTTCGTGCGCTACAACTTCACGGCTCCCGACTATGCGAAGAAGTCGGGAAACCTGATGCTGTTGCGGCCGCGAGTCCTGGGCCAGAAGAACTGGTCGATCATGGAAGGGAACAAGCGCCTCTATCCGGTGGAATACGACGAGGTGTCGGTGCAAAGCGATTCCTTCGAGATCGAACTGCCGCCCGGATATGAGGTGGACGAACTGCCCGATCCGGTGGACACGGTTTTCGACTTTGGCGAGTACCACAGCAAAGTGGTGGAGAGCGGCAACGTGTTGAAGTACACGCGGCAATTCACGATCAAGCAAGTGATTGTGCCGACGAACCGTCTGGACGACCTGAAGAAGTTCTACCGGCAGATCGCTTCCGACGAGAAGAATGCGGCGGTGCTGCGTCCCAAGGCAGGAGCGAGCGGCAATTAGTTGTCGCGTGTTTGCTGAGGCTAGGTGGAACGACCGAGTTCAATTCCCGGTTCTTACCGTGTTGTAGAACCGAGGTCACCATAGGGGAGAGATTGCGCTTGAGCGTTGCGCAGCTCTCCTCTAACATCGCGATCAGAGAGCAAATTTTACCAGGAAATTTCAGCCGTCAGGTCATGCATGAATAATCCGCGCTGTAAGGCATTCTCTGCCGTTCTTATCCTTTCGATCTTTGCCACGGTTTCGCCGGCGAATGCCGCCGACAAAAAGGCGGAAGGCAAGCAAAACGACATTCTGCTTACCACGATGCAACAGGAGTTGAACCGGGCCACTGCGGAGCTAGGCAAGACCGCGCCGGCCCCGTACTTCCTGAGCTACGAGGTGCAGGACGAGCATGTCGCCGTCGCGTTCGGCGTAGATGGCGCGCTGGTATCGTCGTTGCGCGCGAGCCGTCGGGCGGCCGACGTGATTACGCACGTCGGAACCCCGGCTCTCGATAACACCCACGAGACGAGCCGCATGTCGGCGATCCACAGCGGGATGCTGGCGACGAACGACGATCCCGATGCGATTGCGCGCGAGCTTTGGCGGCTGACGTACCAGGGGTACCGGAAGGCGTCTAAGGCGTACCTGAACGTCAAGACCAAGACCGCAGTGAACGCGAAAGAAGAAGATACTTCGGCGGACTTCTCGCAGGAGAAGCCCGAGGTGCACCTGGATTACACGGCTCCCGCTGCGCTGGCCGATCAGGCCAAGCTGGAAGAGCTGGTACGCAAGTACTCGATGAGGTTTCGCAATTACCCGTTTGTTTACAAGTCCGCAGTGATGATCAGCGCGACCAACGGACAGACGCGCCTGGTAAACAGCGAAGGCACGAGAGAAGTTTATCCGGGGCAATTGATCAGAATGGCGATCGAAGCTGAGACGCGCGCCGACGATGGCATGGAACTGATGCGCGTGGAGACGTTCCAGGCGGAATCCGTGGCTCAGTTGCCATCGGAACAAACGGTGGCGGCGACGATTGACAAGATGGCGAGCGACATCAAGGCGCTGCGTTTGGCCACACTCGCTGAGCCCTTTGACGGGCCGGCACTGCTTTCGGGGCGAGCGGCGGCGGTGTTCTTCCACGAAGTGCTGGGGCATCGTCTGGAAGGACAGCGGCAACGCGGCGAAGGTGAGGGAAGGACGTTCGCGAAGAAGATTGGCGAAAAGGTGCTGCCGGAGTTTTTAACTGTGTCGGACGACCCGACGGTGCGCACCATGGGCGGGATCGATTTGAGCGGCTACTACGAATACGACGACGAGGGCGTTCCGGCGCAGCGCGTGGATCTGATCAAGAACGGAGTGCTGAGCAACTACCTGATGGCGCGTATGCCGATCGAAGGATTTGCCCATTCGAACGGCCACGGGCGGTCGCAAGCCGGCTTCATGCCGGTGGGGCGGCAAGGGAATCTCATCGTTACGTCATCGCAAAAGGGAACCGACGCCGAACTGCGGCAGAGGCTGATCGAAGAAGTGAAGAAACGCGGAAAAACCTACGGGCTCTATTTCGAGGACATTGAAGGTGGATTCACGCTCACGCAGTCGGGCTTGCCGCAAGCCTTCCAGGTGCTGCCGGTAATGGTGTGGAAGGTGTATGCGGATGGTCGACCGGACGAGCTCGTCCGCGGAGTCGATATTGTGGGAACACCGCTGACGGCGATGGGCGGAATCCTAATGACCGGAGACAAGCCGGCGGTGTTCGACGGAGTCTGTGGCGCGGAGTCGGGCGGAGTGCCGGTTGCCGCAGTGGCTCCGGCAATGCTCTTTTCGGAGATCGAAGTGCAGAAGCGAGGACATGAACTGGATCGGCCACCGATCTTGCCACCTCCCGATTTGACAGCGACGAATGTCGGGAAAGGCGGCCAACAATGATCACGAAATTGATCAAATTGGCAGTAACGATGTTGTGCTGCTTCCTTGGCGTGAGCGCCCTGATGGCGCAAGACGCATTGCCGAAAGAGGCATCGAGCGATCCGGTACTGCGGGCGATGGTTGCGGAGATGGAGCGCTCGAAGGCGCAGTTGAAGCTGGATGGGGTGAGCGCTCCCTACTACATCGACTATCGCGTAATGGATATGGACCGCTACTCAGTGGAATCGTCGTGGGGAGCGATCCACGGCGACATTCGCGCACGCATCCGCTATGTGCGGGTCGTGGTGCGAATCGGCGACTACAAGCAGGACAGCTTCTTCCAGGGCGGACAAGGCGTGGTGGAACTGCTTGGAGTGGATGATGACGAAGTGGCGATCCGGCGCCAGCTTTGGCTTGCCACCGATCAGGCGTACAAGGCCGCGGCGGAAGCGCTGACGGCAAAGAACGCTGCACTGAAGCAACTGACGATCGAGTATCCGGTGGATGATTTTGCACGTTCGGAACCCGTGAAGCTGGTGGAACCGCTGGTGAAGCTTGATCCCGCGGTGAGCTCATGGTCAAAGGTGCTGCAAGAGGTCTCGGGGTATTACCGCAAGGATCCGGAACTCGAATCGTCGGACGCAAACCTGTCTTTCGACGCGACCAATCGATATTTCGTGAACTCCGAGGGAACGGTGGTCCGCACAGGGCGAACGGTTTATTCAGTAGCGGCGGCCGCTTCGACCCAGGCGGCAGACGGCATGAAGCTGGAGCGCTCGTCGAGCTATGTGGAAGGCGACTTCAAGAGCCTGCCGACGCCGGAAAAGTTCAAAGATCACGCGGACGAGATGGTTGGCACGCTACGCAAACTGCGCGAAGCCCCGGTGGTGGAAGAGGAGTATCGCGGACCGGTGCTGTTCGAGGGAGATGCGGCGACCCACGTAGTAGCCGACCTGATTGGCGATAACGTACTCGGCCGAAAACCCGCTCTGGGACAACCGGCGCGTGTTCGTGGGGCCTTTGCCGCCAGCTATCAAAGCAAGGTGCTGCCCGACTTCCTATCGGTACAGGACGATCCGACCATCGCGACGTGGCGAGGCAAGCCGTTGCTCGGTCACTATGAAGTGGACGACGACGGCGTGAAGGCGGCGAAAGTGTCGCTGATCGAAAAGGGCAAGCTGCTCGGCTACGACATGGGCCGGGAGCCAATCCGAGATTTCCCGATTTCCAATGGCCACGGGCGGGCGCAATATCCGATGAATGCCCCAGGAGCAAGCCTGGGGAATCTCATCCTGCAATCTTCAGAGCCGCTTTCCGAAGATGCGCTGAAAGCCAAGCTAATCGAGCTGTGCAAGCAGCGCGACTTAACTTACTGCTACCTGGTCAAGACAAGCGGCGCGCGGAATTCTCCGCGCCTGCTTTACAAGGTCTTCACCAGCAACGGGCTGGAACAGCTGGTGCGCGGTGCGGTATTCGGCGATCTCGATACCCGATCGATGCGCAATGACATAGTGGCGGCGGGCGGAGAGGCGGCGATCGAGAACCGCCCAACAGCCATCCCGCACAGCATCGTGAGCCCGTCGTTGTTATTCGACGAGCTCGAAGTCAAGCGCGTGGACCAGAATAAGGAGAAGTTGCCGGAGTATCCTGCACCTCAGCTGGGAAAGTGAGGACTTTCGGCAGGCGCCGACGCATCGCGGCGGCGGATGATCGTTCAGGAAAAGAGAATGGCTCGGCTTCGAGCCTCCCGGTGGAGGCTCAGGCTATCTCTTTTTCCGCAGTTTCAACGGTTCGGTCCTGCTGCGACTGGATGAATACTCTTTCGACGGCGTCGAGCCGCCCGCGCAGCTTGCGGTCTTCCGGCTCCGGCAAATGCAGCCGGTCGAGAAAACGCACAACAGACTTACAAGCCCGCAAGGCTTGCCCTTCATTGCCCATCCGGCGCGAGGGTTCGCGAGCAGCCTGCGCGATCGCCGCAAAGGTCATGGCGAGATCGAGCTCGGCATTCAGGAAGTCTGAGCCGACGTCCTGCACTTTCATGCGAAGCTTGCGGACGGCGTCGATGTCCTGGGTGGTGTTCCACAGGATGGCGCCGGCGATGAAGAACTTCGACTCGATCCGCAGGTCTTCGCTGCGCTCGACCCAGTCGGGGACAAAGTCGTCCGCGGCCAGTTCAATGTCGTTCATCTCGTCCGTTCGTTTCTTCAGTTCAAAATCGAGAGGCGCGTTCTTTGCCCAGTTATCCAGTTCTTCGGTAATGGCAAATACCGCGCTCCGATTGACACCTTTCGGACGGTGAACCGGTAGTCCGAATGCTTCCCAGCGTTGTACGGTACGCAAAGCGCGTCCAAGGTAATCGGCGATTTCTTTCCAACCATTCAGGATCGTCATTGCCGTACTCTCCGAGTAATGTTCGACTACGAGTTTTCCAGGCACTTCGTGCAAAAGCTCTGCCGCAACGCGGCGTGACACCGTCATTAAAGTCGGAAATGGTGGGTGGCCGAACCTGTCAGAAGTTACAGGGTTTGGAGAAAAACAGAGCCTTATGTTGACGGCGAACTACAGTCTTGGGGTCGGATCGGTTTCATTTTGAGATGCCGTAGGACTTATGACCGATGGTTGACTTCGAGAAAACCTCGGAAAAATCGATAAAACCTTGGTTTTTCCGGTTCTTTCTTGGCAATAGACAACAGCCACCCAACCATAGAGAATCTTGGGGCGGTTCGTCACTTCATTTCAGCAAGTAGAGGCCTGCGGTGTCCCAGGAACGCATTATTACGTTTACAACCGATTTCGGGCTGACTGAACACTATGTGGGAACGATGAAGGGAGTGATCCTGAACATCAATCCGACAGTGCACATGGTCGATATCTCGAACTCCGTGCAGTCTTACGACGTGCTGGATGGCGCGCTGGCGATTTCGCAGGCCTACCGATATTTTCCGTCGAATACCATTCACCTGGTGATTGTCGATCCGGGCGTGGGAAGTTCACGGCGGCCGCTGCTGGTGCGGACGGAGCGGCACTACTTTCTGGCTCCCGATAACGGCGTGCTGTCGTTCGTGTTCGAGGCGGAGCAGGAACGGCTGGAAGTTCGGCATATCACGTCGGAGCATTATTTCCTGCAGCCGGTGTCGAACACGTTCCATGGGCGCGACGTGTTTGCGGCGATTGCCGGCTGGCTTAGCAAGGGGATCGAGTCGTCGTCGTTTGGCGAGGTGATTACCGATTACGTGCGGTTTGCCGCGCCAAAGCCAAAGCCGATGGCTCCGAACACGATCAAGGGTGTGGTGCTGAAGGTCGACAAGTTCGGCAACATGATCACCAACATTCGGCCGCAGGACCTGCCTCAACTGTTTGAGCCGGAAGCGAAATTCCGGATCATTATCGGGAAGGCCGAGATCACGAAAATGAAGACTGCGTACGCGCAGGGAACTCCGGGAGAGACGTTCGCGATTCTGGGGAGCCTTGGGTACCTGGAGATCGCGACCAATCGAGGTATGGCGGCGAGGATGGTGGGCGCGGATAAGGGCAGCGACGTGGGCGTGGTGATGGAAGGGACGGCGACCTAATCTGGTGATCGGGTGATCTGAATATCAGGTCATCTGGATATCCGATTAGCTTTACGAGGAGTTTTACGAAATGTGGAAGTGGGCGTGCATTTTTCTGGTGATACAGAGTTGCGTTGCGTCGGCACAGGTCAAGCCGACGCGGATACGGGTATCGGAAGGAGTTTCGTCGGCGTTGCTCCTCAAGAAAGTACCCGCGGAATATCCGGCGGATACCAACGTCAAAGGTGTTGTCGTGCTCGCGGCAACGATTGGAACCGACGGCACAGTTCAGGATGTGAAGCCAATCTCGGGCGATGAGAAGCTGATTCCGAATGCGGTGTCCGCGGCGAAGCAATACAAGTACAAGCCGTATTACTTGGGTGGCGAGCCGCTTCAGGTAGAGACGACGATTACGATTCCCTTTGAGCCACCGAAGAAGAAATGAGCGTTCACGGCTTCGCCGGGACGCTTTCCATCCCACACTTCGTTTTCGGGTCGGCGGCAATCATCTTCTGAATTGAATCCAACTCATTTTCAATCGCGGTCAGGCCAGGATCGCTGCGCTCGTGGCGATCGAGCTTGCGGACGGTCGTTTTGCCGACGCGGACGCTGATGGTTGCGTCGCCGGTGTCGGCGATGGTGCGGAGCGGTTCGGAGTCGCTGGGGAGCTCGTTGAAATTCTTGTCACGCATCAGTTCGAGCAGCCGGCGGAATTGCTTGTCATCAATGGTGCCATGGCAGACTTCGGCGAGAGAGCCCGGATTGTCGGGACGCCAACGAACAAGGTCGGCGCGTCCGTCGTAATAGATGCGAAGCATGTCGGCGTTGGCGCCGGCGTGAACGAGGTAGCGGATTTCGAACTCCCAATGCAGGTTGGGGAATTGGCGGAGCAGGCGGTCGAAGTCGATGCGGGGGCGGGGTTGGCCCAGTAACGTTGTGGTTAGGAGAAAAAGAACCCACATCTGCCAAAAGAGGGCAGATGTGGGACACCCATCGGTCCCATGCTCTCCGGTCATCTTGAAGGTACGTCGGCGGTTCATGCTTTTCGCGGACAGGAGTGTCCGCGGTACACAATCAAAAGCTACGCAACCTAAAACGTATTCTTGGGTTTAGGGCGAGCGTAGGCGTCCATGGTGGCGGTCCATTTGAGGAAGCGGATCATTTCACGGCGCTCGCGGAAGAGGAATCCCCAGAATTCGAGGAAGCCGACCTTATCCATCTTCACGCCGCAATAGGTCTCAATCCGCCAGCGCAGATAAGGGCTGCGCCACGGCGCCAGATGGTGGCCGCGGGTAGCGTTCCAGAGAAAGCGAAGGATGTAGCGCATGAATCAGTTTCCAGTTTTCAGTTTCGAGTTTCCAGTTTAACAGTGGAGGCGAGAACTCGATTGTTTCTCTATGGTTCGCCGGGTTCGAGCGGCTTTCACCTAAAACCGACAACTGAAAACTGATAACCTGTTGATCCAATGTCCGAACGTTCACCACGAGAAGTCGCCGAAGACCACTATTACGTCGCGCTCGATTTGTTTGCCGATGGACGGCACGAAGAAGCTGTCGCCGAATATGAGCGGGCGATTGCGGCGGATCCGACGTTTATCGACGCACTGCACGGGCTGGCACGGGCGTATCAGGATATGGCGCTTTACGACCACGCGATTGCCGCTGCCAAGCGCATCGCCGAGCTGGATAAAGACGACGTCCTGGCGCATACCAGTTTGTCGATCTTGTATCAGAAGAAGGGAATGGTGCCCGAGGCGGAAGAAGAGGCGAACAAGGCGCGGATACTGGGGTGGAAGCAGCAGTTGAAGAAGAAGTGAACGGTTTTCAGTTCTCAGTTTTCGGTAGCCCAACCCAGCGCTTCGGAAACAGAGAGCCACAGATCACGCCTGAAATCGCAATCACTGCCATCAGGCTGGGCTCTGTGATCGCTTCGATCTAACTGCTTTCTTAGATATCGTACTTCTTCAGCAAGTGCCGGAAGCTGCGGTAGCTGAGCTTCAGCAATTCCGCCGCCCGTGTCTGTACGCCGTTGGATTGCTTGAGCGCGTGCAGGATCATGCCCTTTTCCAGGTCAGCGACGTAACGCTCCATGTCGAGGCCTTCATTGGGGATGAACGGCACGCCGATGCTTCCGCCGACTGCGGCTGCCGCGGCTTTCGCTTTCTGGCGTTCGGTGGGAAGTTCCACGCGCAACTCGGCAGTTTCTTCGAGGGCAACGGCGCGCTCGATGGTGTTTTCGAGCTGGCGGACGTTGCCGGGCCACTCGTAGGAGCTGAGCAAATCGAGCGACGGCTGCGAGATGCGCAGGATACTTTTGCCGGCGGCCGGCGCGTATTTCTTGAGGAAGTGGTTGGCGAGCAGCGGAATGTCTTCGCGGCGCTCGCGCAGCGGCGGCACTTCCACCGGGATGACCGAGAGGCGATAGTAGAGATCTTCGCGGAAGAGATTCTCGGCAACGAGATCGTCGAGGCTCTTGTTGGTGGCGGCGATGACGCGCACATCGATTGCGATTTCGTTGGTCCCGCCGACGGGGCGCAGCACGCGTTCCTGGAGCACGCGCAGCAGTTTCACCTGCATGGCGAGCGTCATCTCGCTGATTTCGTCGAGGAAGATGGTTCCGCTGTTAGCGACTTCGAACAGGCCGTTCTTATTAGTGTTCGCACCGGTGAAGGCACCCTTCACATATCCGAAGAGTTCGGATTCAAGCAGCGTTTCCGGAAACGCACCGCAATTGATGGAGACGAACGGCTCGGCCGCGCGCAGCGAACAGGCATGTACGGCACGTGCAACCAGTTCCTTACCGGTTCCGCTCTCTCCGTGAATCAGAACAGTAGAAGCGGTGGTAGCGACGGTGCGCACGGTGCCCTTCAGCTTGGCCATCGCGGGGCTGGCGCCGACGATGTTGTCGAGAGAGTTGCGCCCGGCGGCATCGCGCTTGAGAGCGATGTTCTGGCGATGCAGGCTCTGCGCTTCAACGGCCCGCTTTACAGTCACTTTAACGTCTTCGATCAGGCTGGGGCCCTTGCGGATATAACCGAACGCCCCGCCTGCCTCGATCGCTTGAACGGCGGCTTCCATGTCATCGACGGCGGTGATGAGGACGACCAGCGTATCGGGCGAGACGGAGTGCGCGTAACGAAGTACGTCGATGCCGGAGGTGTGAGGCATGCGGATGTCGCTGATGACGACGTCGAAAAGCGCGGACTCGATCTTCTTCTTGGCCGAGTCACCGGAGGTGACGGTCTCGACGCGATGACCTTCCTTGCGCAGCCAGATCTCGAGCATTTCGCAAATGGAGCGCTCGTCGTCGCAGACCAGAATGTTACCCATGATGGACCTTTCCTGAACCGGACGAAGCGGCGGCAACGGCCGCAACCTGCGTTTCGGATGAGGGTTCGTCGCCGGCAGCGGCAGAGCGCTTCAAGCGAATGACGAAGTCGGCGCCTTCTCCGGGAGCCGACTTCACGGAAATGCGGCCGTCGTGCGCCTGCAGGATCTGATAAACGATCGCCAGCCCGAGTCCGGTGCCTCCGGAAAATTCCGACTGGAACGGCTCGAACATTTTTTCGATCTGGGAACCTTTCATGCCGCGGCCGGTGTCGCGGAACGAGATGGCCCAGTGATCTTCGCCGTTGGCAGTGAGCGTGACGTGGAACGTTCCACCGTCGGGCATGGCGCGCACAGCGTTTTCGCAGATGTTCCAGAACACCTGCTTGAGGCGGTCGATGTCGGCAACGGTGTAGGCGTGATCGGGAATGATGTTGCGAACGATTTCGATCGGCGCGGGCCGATCGCCACGGCCCAGATGATTGCGATTGTCGAGTAACGTCAGCGTTTCATCGATCAGGGGAACCAGATCGATGCGCGCAAACTCGTATTGCTTTTCGTGCGTGTAGGTGAGGAAGTCGGAGATGATGTTGTTCAGCCGCTCCGACTCGCGGTTCACGATGTTGACGAGGATTTTCTGTTCGTCGTCGAGTGCGGCAACTTCGGAGAGAACCTTCACCGATCCGGCAATGGACGAGAGCGGATTGCGAATCTCGTGGGCGATGCCGGCAGCCATGCGTCCCACGGCAGCAAGGCGATCGCGAAGGCGGACTTCGCGCTCCAGCCGCCTGATTTCGGTGAGATCGTCGAAGGTGTAGATGTATCCGGCGGCACCGCTGTGCGGAATGCTGAGGCGAGAGGCGGTCATGCCCAGCGTCTTCTGGCGGCGTGAGCCGTTCTCGCAAACCACGCGAACCTCGCCGTGCTCGGAGCTGGCGCCGGGTTCGGGAAGACGATCGAGGAAGAGCTTGTCGACCTGCTGGCCAATCAGCTCGACGGCTGATTTCTGCAAGAGCTGCTCAGCCGCTGGATTGACCAGGCGAACACGCCCGTCGATGCCGGCGGTGATGAGCCCGGTGCCGATCGATTGCACGATGTATTCGTGGAAAACCTGCAGGTCTTCCAGTTCGCCGCTCTTGTCCTTGAGCTCGACGTCGACCTGGCGCAGGCGCGAACTGAGGCGGCTGGCGAGGTAAGCGATGGCGAGATAGGCGAAGAAGTTGATGAAGATGGTGGCCTGAAGAGAGCGCAAGTCAGGCCGAACCAGTGTGTACGACTTGATGATGTCGAAGAACGAGAGTTCCAGCATCGCGCCGTGGAAGATGAACGCCAGCGCGGCGACCATGAAGGCCCATGAGCGCGAGAGCACGATGCTGCCGATGATGATGATCAGCGGAAAGAGAAAATTGAAGGAGCTGTCGATGCCACCGGTGACATAGACCAGCGCCGTCGCCATGCCGAGGTCGGTGATGACCTGGATGCGCGGCTGCAAGCGTAAATCGTCACGCCATACCGACAGCACCACCGAATGAAAGACCGCGATGGTGTAACACATCACCACCACGGCGATGAACGCCACCTTGTTTACGGCAGTCGTCGTAAAACTGGTGATGGCCAGCTCAATACCGAGCAGGAAGGTGATGATGATGATGCGCACCTTGATGAGCCATGCCAGCCAGGTGCGCTCATTGAAGTCGGTGGTGACGGCCTGAGCGCTTGCACGCCCAGGCCCGTTATTTCTCTCCCAATCGTTCATGACTACTGCTTTTGCTTTTTCGTTACCCGGAGAGCTTCGCGATCATCGAGAACAGCGGCATGTACAACGAAATGACGATGCCACCGACGGCGACGCCGAGGAAGGCGATCATGATCGGTTCCAGCAACGTCAGCATGTCTTTGGTAGCGGCGTCGACTTCGTCTTCATAGAAGTCGGCGATCTTCTGCAACATGGCGTCCATGGCGCCGGTGGCTTCACCCACGCCGATCATCTGCGTCACCATGTTGGGGAACACACCGCTTTCGCGCAGCGGATCGACGATGGTACGGCCTTCCTCGATCGCCTTCCTCACCTTGAACAGCGCCTGTTCGAGAACGGCGTTACCCGAGGTTCTTGCGGTGATGTTCAGAGCTTCGAGAATGGAGACGCCCGAGGTGAGTAGCGTGCCGAGCGTACGCGTGAAGCGAGCCACGGCAATCTTTCTTAACACCATGCCGAAGACGGGCAGCTTCAGCAACATGGAATCCCAGATATAGCGCCCCTTGGGATCTTTCTGCATCATCTTGACGCCGAACACCAGTCCGATCAGGGCGAGTCCGACCACCCACCAGAAATGACCGACGGCGTAGCTGAGCCACATGACGATGCGTGTTGGCAACGGTAGATCGACCTGCAAGCTGGCGAACAGGTTGACGAAGATCGGTACCACGAACTTCAGCAAGCATCCAACGATGATGACCGCGATGCTGATGACCGATACGGGGTAGATCAACGCCGATTTCACCGCGGCCTTCAACTTGACGGCTTTTTCAACGTAAGCTGCAAGTCGCTGCAGAATCGTGTCGAGAATACCGCCGGTTTCGCCGGCCTCGATCATGTTGGTGGTGAGGTCGTCAAAGACCTTGGGTTCGCCGCGCATGGCGTTGGCCAGAGTCGCGCCGCCTTCGACGGTCGTCCGCACGCGGGTCAGTGCCTTCTGAAAGGACACGTTTTCCTGGTTCGCGGCGAGAATTTCCAGGCACTGCACCAGCGGCAGGCCGGCGTCGATCATCACCGAGAACTGGCGGAAGAAGATAGCGACGTCCTTCACCGGCACCTTGCCGGATCCGAACGTGGGCATGGCAAATTCCTTGCCCTTCTCCTTGATGGTCATTTCCGACATGCGCTCGCGCCGCAACTGCGCTTGCAATGTCTGCTTGTTTTCGGCGACACGCTCGCCGGACATTTTCTTGCCGGCTGCATCTTTAGCCGTGAACGTAAAAACTGGCATAAGCCACCTCGCTCCAAAGGGCGAAACTTGTTACTTCTTTCCAGCCACTTGCGCGGCGGTCGTCTTGTTGAGCCCGGCGCCGCGGTTAATCATTTCCTGTAACTCGTCCGGCGAGGACGAACGCAGCAACGCGGTTTCCAGAGTGATCTGCTTCTGGAAGTACAACGTTGCCAGCGACTGATTGAATGTCTGCATTCCGAACTTGTCCTGGCCTGATTGCATGGCCGAATAAATCTGGTGAATCTTGTCTTCGCGGATCAGGTTGCGCACGGCGGGATTGGGAATCAGGATCTCCATCGCCATCACGCGGCCTTGTCCCCCCACTTTTGCCAACAACGATTGGCACATGATGCCTTCCAGCACCATCGAGAGCTGCGCGCGAATCTGCGGCTGCTGGTGGGCAGGAAAGACGTCGATGATGCGGTTGATGGTGGACGAAGCCGAATTCGTGTGCAAGGTACCGAAGGTCAAGTGACCCGTTTCGGCGATACGCAGCGCGGATTCAATGGTCTCAAGGTCGCGCATTTCGCCGATCAGGACGACGTCGGGATCTTCGCGGAGTGCGGCGCGTAACGCATTCGAGAACGACTTGGTGTCGGCGTGAACCTCGCGCTGATTGACCAGGCAGTTCTTGTGCTGGTGCACGAACTCGATTGGATCTTCAATCGTCAGCATGTGCTCGTGGCGTTCGCTGTTGATCTTGTCGAGCATCGCCGCGAGCGTCGTGGACTTGCCGGAACCTGTCGGGCCGGTAACCAGAATCAGGCCGCGAGGTTTCTCGCAAAGCCTGGCGACCACCGGCGGCAGCGCCAACTGCTGGAACGACTTGATCTCGTAAGGAATGACGCGGAAGACGGCGGCGGAAGCGCCGCGCTGATTGAATACGTTGGCGCGGAAGCGGGCCAGTCCTTTCAAGCCGAAAGAGAAGTCGAGCTCAAGATCTTCTTCAAAGCGATGCTTCTGGGCGTCGGTCATGACGCTGTAAGCGAGAGCCTTGGTTTCCGCCGGGGTGAGCGGCGGCATGTCTAATGGCTGAAGGTGCCCGTGCAGACGGATCTGCGGCGGCGTGTTGGTGGTGATATGGAGGTCGCTGCCCCCCATCTCAACCATCTTCTTAAGCAGATCGCTCAAACTTGCGGCCATGCTGTCGTCTTCTCCTCAATCTTTTAGTGCACGGTTTCACGGGCGACTTCTTCCAACGTCGTAACGCCGGTCATCACCTTGATCAGCCCGCTGCGGCGGAGCGTGATCATGCCACGCTCGATGGCTTTCTTCTTCAGTTCGACCGCGGACGCGCCCACCAGGATCAACTCGCGGATCTCATCGTCGATCTCCATCACTTCGTAAAGTCCGGCGCGGCCCTTGTATCCGGTGTTGTTGCAGGTGGTGCAACCTTTGCCCTTCTTTGGTTTGAATGTCTTTGCTTCTTCCGCGCTATAGCCGGCGTCGAGCAGAGCCTGGACGGGCAGATCGAGTTCCTCCGCGCAATTCGAACAGACGCGGCGCACCAGACGTTGCGCGCAAATCAAGTGGACCGCGGTTGCGACGAGGAAGGGCTCAATGCCCATGTTCATCAGTCGGCTGATGGTCTCGGGTGCGCCGTTGGTGTGCAGCGTCGACAAAACCAGGTGGCCCGTTAATGCAGCTTTGATCGCAATTTCAGCCGTTTCAAAATCGCGGATCTCACCGACCAGAATGATGTTCGGATCCTGCCGTAAGAACGAGCGGAGCGCTGCCGCAAAGTTCAGCCCAATCGATTCCTTCATCTGCACCTGGTTGACGCCGGCGAGCTGGAACTCGACGGGATCTTCGGCGGTCATGATGTTGGTGTCGGGCTTGTTGAGCTGCGAGATCGACGAATAGAGCGTGTTGGTTTTGCCGGAGCCCGTTGGGCCTGTCACGAGCACCATGCCATAAGGTTTCAGGATGGCGCGTCCAAACTTGTCGAGCGATTCCTGCTCGAAACCGAGCTTTGTCATGTCGAGCCGCAAATTCTCTTTGTCGAGCAATCGCATGACGATCTTTTCGCCGAAGAGTGTAGGCAGCGTGCTGACGCGATAATCGAGTTGCTTTTTCTTGCCGCCGAGATTGACCTTCAGCATGATGCGGCCGTCTTGCGGCAGTCGCTTTTCGCTGATGTCGAGCTTCGACATGATTTTGACGCGCGAGGTGATGGCGTCTTTCAGCTTCGCCGGCGGATTCATGATGGTCTGTAGAATTCCGTCGATGCGGAAGCGGACGCGATATTCCTTTTCGTAAGGCTCGATGTGAATGTCGCTGGCACCGCGTTTAACGGCATCGGTAAGGATCATGTTCACCAGCTTCACGATCGGCGCTTCTTCGGCGGCTTTCTCGAGATCAGCCAGCCCAGTTTCGGCTTCTTCAGCTTGTAATTCGACGTCGCTGTCAGCGATGTCGGAAAGCGTAGACATCACCGAATCGAGATCTTCTTCCGGCTCTGTAGGCGCGTTATACGCCTTCTCAATTCCCTCCATGATGGAGGTTTCCGAGGCGACCACCGGCTCGATATTGAAGCCGGTCATGAACTTGATATCGTCCATGGCAAAGACATTCGTCGGGTCGACCATGGCGATGGTAAGCGAAGCGCCCACACGGCTGAGAGGCAGAATCTGGTAGCGGCGAGCGGTTTCCTGCGGAACAAGTTTTACGACGGCAGGATCAATCTCGAAATAATTAAGGTTGATGGCGGGAACGCCGTACTGTCGCGACAGAAAATTGGTGACGTCTTCGTCGGAGAGAAAGCCGAGCTTGACGAGGACAGAGCCCAGCCGTCCGCCGTCTGTCTTCTGCGACTTCAGCGCCGAGTCTAATTGTTCTTGGGTGATTACCTTCTCACGAACCAGAAGATCGCCCAGCCGCTGTGACATCCCCGAGGCTCCCCGTAAAACGCTTGATCAAGGTTGTTTCCGGACTCCCGCGGATGCCGGTGCAAATTGTTGCTGGAAGATACAAATTTCCGCGGGTAGGAGAATTATTTAGCAGTGACACAAATTGTCAATCAGGAAAGTAACCAAGAGGTAATCAATGGGACGCTCCCGAGGGTAACCTTAGGAACTGATTTCGGCGCAAATGAGTTGACGAGCGACCGAGGGAGTTAGGGAAAGACGGAGGAGATGCCGGGTCCGCGACATGCCTCGCTGGCATGTCGCAGGCAGAAACCGGATTAATGCCCGGTGGTGCGATTTTCGGGAAGCTGCGAGGTGCTGAGCGTCTTCAAATAGGCGATCACGGCCAACGCATCTTCTTTCGTCATGCGGAACTGCGGCATGGGTTCGCGTAGACGCGTGCCATCTTTCCAGACGCCGGTCGTCAACAGGATAACCATCTCGTCGTCGTTCGCGGGAGGCGTTCCGGCAAGTCGCGGAACCAGCTGCGGATAATTCGGAACATGTTGGGCGGGTTGCCAGAAGAGCGGACCTCCCTGGAGCCACTTGGTGCGGTCGAGTTCGCCAGTTGAAGTGCGCGGCGTGTGACAGTTGGTGCAGTAGGCTACATCTTCCACAATATATTTACCGCGTGCGACGGCTCCGGTTGCGCCGGGAGATCCGGCTTTGGGTGCGCCGTTGGCGGTCTTTGCCGGTTGTGCCGACTCCTGCGCCGCCGTGAAACGAGTGATGCCCAGTAGAACCACTACGAATGCCGAAAATAAAACCGCGAGGAATTTGCGCGTGCTCGTCATTGCCTCCCCCATCGAACCTCGAACACGGCATTGTACATGGAGCGCGAACCTGAGTCCGCTGTGGAGCAAGCCATCGCGCACGGAACTTCTGGATGGTGTCGAACCCGCTTTTCCTTCCGGTCATGTACGGTTTCAGGCGAGGCTAGTACCAAAGACGTAACCTAAACCGTTGATCTACAGGCATCAACCTATTGTCTGCAGCTTGCAATGTGGTAACTTACGGGCGAAGCTTGGGAAATCTCTGTTCCGTCGTCCGTGGCCCAGAAAAGTCACAGTCCGAAGATCCAGATCGGTTGGACAACCGTTACGTATCGCAGCGTGTTGCTGATGATCCTGGCGGTCCTATCGCTGTTCACCATTGCGACCTACCTTGTCTTCCCTGAGCCGACGAAAAAAGTCGGCAACAAGATGTGGGACTTCACCATCGCGAAGCTGACCAACGTGCAGCCGAAGGCTCCCAAGGGCGACCAGACGGCTAACTTCACGCTGATCGACGGTACCGTAAAGGTGAAAAAGGTCAACCGGAACGACTGGATCAATGCCGACTACCAGACTCCGCTCGAAAAAGGCGACGTCATCCAGACCAGCTCGGAAGGGCTGGCCAAGGTGGTCTTCCCCGATGGCACCAGCTACAACGTGAAACAGGATTCGCTGATCGTCATTGAAGAGAACTCGGCAAACGATCAGCAGACTGATGTGAAGGTCAACCTCACTTCCGGTACAGTCGATCTTTCGACGGGCACTTATACGCAAGGGTCGAAATCGCAGGTGGTGGTCGCCGGCGCTACGGCAAGCTTCTCGAAGGACACGGCCGCGATTGTGCATAACGACCCGAAAGCCGACGAACATAAGATCATGGTCACGCGCGGCGAAGGCGACGTGAACCGCGGCAACGAGAGCGAGAAGATCACGGCTTACGAGCAGGTTTCGTTCAAATCTGACTCTCCGCGCATGACCAAGGAAAAGCAGATTGCGCCGCCGACGCTGATTTCGCCGGCGAACATGCTGCCAATCTTCATTGTCGATCCGAAAGATCCGGTGCAGTTCTCGTGGTCGCCCGTCAGCCAGGCGGTGAGCTACCACCTGCTGGTGTCGCGCAATCCTTATTTTTCTTCCACGGTGATCGATAAAAGAATCGGCGGCAGCGATACGCAAATTGCCAGCCTCGGCGAGGGAGCCTTTTACTGGGAAGTGCAGTCGGAAGACATCAACGGTCAAAGCTCGGTTGAAAGCGAAAAGAACCGGTTTACCGTGATCCGTAAAGGTCCGGAGAACGTGCCGATTGCGCTCGAGTTGTCGCCGCTGGTGCAGCACGGGCACGTGATCGAAATCAAGGGTAAGACTGAGAGTACGGCGCGGGTGATGGTGAACGGGCAGGAGGTTCCCGCCGTCGGGAGCGATGGGACGTTCCAGTATTTCACTCCGCCATTACCGAATGGCGAGAACTTAATCACCATCACGGCACAGAACACGCGTGGTGGCGTAAAGACGTTACAGAAAAAAGTGGTGATTCAATAACTGTCCCGCTCCGGCCGGAGATTTTCTGGCATGATGGAAGTAGCGGGATTCCCGACAAGTCCTGGTGTTGGTTTGGCGGGTGTTGTACTGCAGGTGCGGGCAACGTTTCCGGAATCTCGTCAGCGATGGCCGATGTCGTCGCGGGTATCAGGACTTCGGTTCCGGCGGTAACCATCAACATCCAATAAAATGAGGGTAGCTGGCTGAGATGCGGCCGGTCCCGCGAAGAGAGTAGAAGTCAGAGTATGTCATCATCGAACGGTTTCGGCGGTACGTCGCGATTCCACAACCTGCGTTCGCTGTTCAGCGTTTTCTCCAGCGATCTCGCCATCGACCTCGGCACGGCCAACACCCTGGTCTACGCCAAGGGCAAGGGCATCGTGGTCAACGAGCCTTCCATTGTTGCCATCAATAAGAACACGGGCGAAGTGGAAGCCGTCGGCAAAGAGGCGAAAGAGATGCTCGGGCGCACGCCTGGCAACATTGTTGCCATCAAGCCGATGAAAGACGGCGTGATCGCCGACTTCAAAGTCACCGAGAAGATGCTGAACTACTTCATCCAGAAGGCGCACAACCGCAAGATGCTGGTCCATCCGCGGATCGTGATCGGCGTGCCTTCGGAAATCACGCAGGTGGAAAAGCGCGCTGTCATGGACTCGGCGTATCGCGCGAAGGCCAGTGAAGTGCATCTTGTGGAACAGGCCATGGTGGCCGCGATTGGTGCGGGCCTGCCGATCACCGAACCGAGCGGCAACATGGTGGTCGACATCGGCGGCGGCACCACCGACATTGCCGTCATTTCCTTGAGCGGTATCGTCTATTCGCGCTCTGTCCGGATGGCCGGCAACCAGATGGACGAAGCCGTCATGAACTACCTGAAGCGCAAGTACAACCTGCTGATCGGCGAGCGCACGGCGGAACAGATCAAGATGGAAATCGGCTCGGCCTATCCGCTGGAAAAGCCGCTCACGATGGAGATCAAGGGCCGCAACCTGATCGAGGGCGTGCCGAAGTCGATCACCATCGACGACAGCGAAATTCGCGAAGCGCTCAGCGAGTGCGTAGCGACCATCATGAACGCGATTCGCGTGGCGCTGGAACGTACGCCTCCAGAGTTGTCGGCCGACATCAGCGACCGCGGTATTGTCCTGACCGGTGGCGGCGCGCTACTGAAGAACTTGGATAAGCGCATCCGCGAAGAAACCGGATTGCCGGTGTCGATTGCCGACGATCCCTTGGCCAGCGTGGTGCTGGGTACGGGCAAGATGCTCAGCGACTTCAAGCTGCTGAGAAAGATATCGATTGAGTAGGGAAGTTTCAAGTTTCGGGTTTCAAGTTTCGAGCTGTTGAGGTCCGGGACAGAAACTCGACTTCCGATGCAAATCTGAAACCTGAAACTCGAAACTGGAAACTGTCGTGGAAAACGTCATCAGCCGATTTCGTAATACGCTCAACCTCATCGTGCTGATGGCGGTTCTGCTGGCGCAGGTCATTGGACTGGCCATCCAGGTAAAGCGTCCCGGCGACGGTGGCACACGGCTCATTCGAGTTTGGGTCACTGGGATCATCACACCGATCACCCGTAGCATCGTTCACTCTGAAAACTGGTTTGCCGATGGCTGGCACAATTACATCTGGCTGCGCGGCGTCCGCAAAGAAAATGAGGATCTGAAGGACGAAATCGCGCAGATGAAAATGCAGCAGATTCGCCTGGTGGAAGATGCGAGCCAGGCGCACCGCCTGCAACTGCTTCTGGGATTCAAGGAACAGTACATTTCGCAGACTGTCCCGGCGCAGGTGATTTCGACCACGGGCAGCGAGTTTTCACGAGCGATTTACATCGACAAGGGTTCGAACGACGGGATCAAAACCGACATGCCGGTAGTGACGCCGGAAGGCATCGTCGGTAAGGTTCTGCGCACATTTTCCAATACGTCTTTGGTTCTTCTGATCAACGACCCTACCAGCGGCGCCGGTGTGATCCTCGAACAGTCGCGCCTGCAGGGGATTTTGAAGGGTAATGCCAACGGTACAACGGTGATGCACAACGTGATGTCGGATGAGAAGGTGCAGCCGGGCGAACAGATTCTCACCAGCGGGGGCGATCGCATCTTCCCCAAGGGCTTGCCCGTGGGTACGGTGGCGACCGTGGGACCGGGCCAGGACCTGTTCTTGAACATCCGCGTGCGACCGGCCGCGAACCTGAGCCAGCTCGAGGAAGTGCTGGTGATCACCAAAGTTGACGAACGTGCACCGGAAGCAGTGGCTCAGGGTGACGCCCCGAAGCGCGCGATCGATATCCTGGCGCAGCGTTTGCCGACCGTGGCTCCTCCTGCACCGGAAAAGCCGGCAGCGGAGAAATCGACCGATGGTACAAAACCCGCAGCGGGCACGAATCCCACCACAAATAAGGCAGCTGCGAATACCGCGAAAACACCCGCCACCGGAACTGCCGCTCCAACGACGCTTAAGCCGAAGACCGGAGACGTGGCCACAGCCACCACAGCTACCACGAAGAAGCCGACGGCCGATTCAATCCTGGTCTCGGACTCGAAAGACAAGCCGAAGCCGGTGAAGCCTGCTCAAGCCACCACAGCGGCAAAGCCGCCGGTTGCCGCGTCGAATAACGGCGCCGTGACCAAGGACGTGCAGCCGCAGTGACCATCTCCCAGGCCAAACAGGAACGCATCGAGGTTTATAAGTTTAACCCTGCCGTTACGATTGGTGTGCCGTTCGTAGCGCTGGTGATGCAGGCCTTCATTCCGGTCAAGCTGCACTTCTTTAGCGCCTTCGACCTTCCCTTGCTGGTGACGATATTTTTTGCCGTGGCGCGTCGCAGCCAGGTCAGCGGCTGCCTGACCGGCGCGGCGATCGGGCTGTTCCAGGACGCACTGACGCATCAGCCGCTCGGGGTTTATGGCATCGCAAAAGCCGTGATCGGATATGCGGCATCGTCGCTGGGCGCGAAGATTGACGTGGAGAATCCGGGATCGCGTCTGCTGATGACGTTCGGCTTCTTCCTCGTCCACGAAGCAATCTATATCGTCGTGGCGCGCTACCTGGTGGCCATGAACCTCACGTGGCTGTGGGGCCGCGAACTGCGTGACGCCTTCGCCAATGCGGTGCTTGCCGTGGTGGTGTTTGCGGTGCTGGACAAGTTCAAACAGCAGTGAAGAAGTGGCCAGTACCAGGATACCCAGTCATCGGTCGAATCCTCAAGCCAGCTCTTCCAACCTGATCAACCTTCCATAAATCAATTTGGTAATCTGCTGGGCCAGTTCTTGGGCGCGCTTATTTTCGTCCTGATGCGCCCAACGAAGCAGATTCCGCGCGGTCCCATTCGTCAGATAGGTGAATTTTCGCAGATCGCTGATCACGTGCATCGCGGTGGAATCGCCGATTTCGTAGAGCTGTTCGCAAAGCTTGCGGATCGCGTGGATGTCGAGACTGGCGACCTGCGCGATCTCGCCTCCAAGTTTGTGAGAGGCCTGTCCTTCGGCGTCTTGCAGTTTCACGTACGACAGGTTGATTGTCTTGCGCCCAGCGTGCTCAAAGACGATGGTGGCGATGTTCCCCTCGGTAGAGAGGATTTCGCCGACGCCCCAGTCGGGCTTGGCGGGATGAGTAACCCGTTGCCCCATGCTTCTATTTTGCCATTTAGCCAGTGAGTCATTGGTGATGCTTGGATCCACTCCAATGCCTAGTGACAAAATCACCAAATGAATCAATGGTGTTAAGTCTTTCGCCGCACTGCTCTGGCCCGAGAAGCTGCTAAACTTGTTGTCGAACTTCCCCCTGCTGCATCGTCGTAAATGTTGGCCGAATTTGGCGTCAGGCGTTGGACGTTGCTCGCGGTGGGGCCGCATCGTCTCATCTAAGAAGAGAGCTGGCCTCGAGAAATGGTGTTCGGCCGCGAAGAAAAAGTCTCGCCCATACGGATCACGGGGATCCAGTACTTCATTCTTATTGCATTCCTGGTTTTGGGTTTCGGATTCTGGCGGCTACAGGTGGCGAGCAGCGATTACTACGCCTCGCTGGCGGAAAAGAACCGCATCCGCACCGTGCCCATCCTCGCGCCTCGCGGCAAGATTCTCGATCGCGAAGGCCGCATCATCGTCGATAACTATCCGTCCACATCGGTCCTTCTGCTGCGAGATCAGTCGCGCGATCTGACGCAGGATATCGCCGCGATCGCCTCGGGGCTGCACATGGATCCCGACGACGTTCGCGACCGCATCAACCGGTTCAAGAACACGCCGCAATATCAACCGCTGATCTTGAAAGAAGACATTACGCCTGACGAACTGGCGTTCATCGAGTCGCATCGCAACGAGCTGCCCGAACTCGAAACCATCAGCGAGCACCGTCGTTTGTATCCGAAGAACGGATTCATGGCGCACGCCATCGGTTACGTCGGCGAAGTTTCCGAAGACATGCTGAACCAGCCGGCGTTCGAGTTCTACAAAGCCGGCGACATCGTGGGAAAATCGGGAGTCGAACAGGAATACAACGACATCCTGATGGGCAAGGATGGTTCGAAGCGCGAAATCGTCGACAGCCGTGGCCGCGTCGTCGGCAAGATGGATGAAGTTCCTGCGGTGCCGGGCAAGCAACTCAAGCTTACTATCGACCTCGACATTCAGATCGCGGCCGAAGAGGCGTTGGGGGATAAGAATGGCGGCATCATCGCGATGGATCCGCATACGGGCGAAGTGCTGGCAATGGTCAGTCGACCGACCTTCGATCCCAACGAATTCGCAGTGCGCATCACCAAGGGTTATTGGAACCAGTTGCTTTCCGATCCCGGCAAGCCGCTGCTGAACAAAACCATTCAGGCCCAACTCGCTCCGGGGTCGACCTTCAAGATCATCATGTCCACGGCGGGCCTGCAGGAAGGCATTGCCCAGAACTTGCACGTGAACTGCCCGGGCGGTGCGACCTTCTACGGCCGCTACTTCAAGTGCTGGGTCACTTCGGAACACCGCGCGCATGGCATGGTCGATATCACGAAGGGGATTTATCAATCCTGCGACGTGTTCTTCTACACGCTGGCCGAGCGACTGGGCATCGGCAAGATCGCGAAGTGGGCGACCATGCTCGGCCTTGGCCAGAAGACGCACATCGATCTGCCACAGGAAGTGTCGGGCGTGATGCCGTCCGAGGAGTGGAAGCTCAAGAACTTCAAGCAAAAATGGTTTGCCGGCGAGACGATCTCGGTCGGCATCGGACAGGGCGCTGTCGCAGCGACGCCGGTGCAGATGATGCGGGCGATTGGTGGTATTGCCTCTGATGGACACATGGTGAGGCCGCACCTTGTGGCTTTCGGCGACCTGCCAAATGAAGCCCAGGGACACTACAAGGAAGTGGCCGCACAGTATCCGGACCAGATAACGGTGCCGATCGATCCGGAGAATTGGGAAACGATTACCGATGCGATGGCGCAGGTGGTTGAGCCGCAGGGAACCGCGCCCAGCGCCCATGTGGCAGGAGTCGATTTTGCAGGGAAAACGGGATCGGCGCAGACGGTCAGCAATGCAGCGCGCAAAATCCTGAAAGGCAACGAGTACAAGGATAACTCGTGGTTTGTAGGACTGACGCCGCGAAGAAATCCAGACATTGCAATCTGCGTTCTCTTTGAGGGTGGCGAGCACGGCAAACTGGCGGCCCGCATCGCGGCACAGGTGATCAAGGCGTTTGTCGATAAGCGCCGCCGAGTGCTGAACGACGTAGCGTATGCTGCGCCTCCTGGAGGCTCGTCGAAGCCGGCTAAACCGGTGGTCGAGAAACCCGCAGCCGAAAAAGAAACGAAGCCGGAACCGGCTCCCGGACAAGCGCCTGCGGCAAAGCTGGAAAAGAAAAACGAAATTGAAATGGCGGGAGTCTGGAACGAGCCCGACGAGAATACCGGCGGGAACGATTCGCTTGGAACCGGGAAGATGAATGTTGTGCTCGACGCGAAGCCTCGGAGATCCGCGAAAGCGGCTCCCGGACTGACTGCTGATCACTGATTACTGATAACTAACGTGCAACGCTATATTCGATTTCGGGATTTTGACTGGGTGCTGCTGGCCTTCGTGATGGCGATTTGTGCCGTGGGCGTGGTGGAAATTTATAGCGCCACCTTGCACACCAAGTTTGTCGGCGCGCATATCCGGCAGGTCTATTGGATCATCGCCGGCCTGGTGGTGATGTTCATCATGAGCCGCATCAATTACCAGGTGCTGCTCGAGAATATTCCCTGGATCTACATCGTCTCTCTTGTCTCGCTGCTTGCCGTGCTGGTCTTCGGCACCAAGGCTTTGGGCGCCCGCCGCTGGATTCGCATCGGGAGCAATCACTTTCAGCCATCGGAGTGGGTCAAACTTGTTCTAATCGTCGCCATGGCGAAGTACTTTGCCGATCCCGCGAAGTTCCGCGGCGATGAGATGTCGTTCGTCGATCTTCTGAAAGCAGGCTCGGTGGTCGGAATTCCCATGTTGCTGGTGTTGGCACAGCCGGATATGGGAACGGCATTAACCTACCTTCCGGTGGCGCTCATGGGCCTGTTCCTGGGCGGGATGAAGTTGCGTCACGCCGCCATCGTGCTGGTTTGCGCCGTGGTTGTTGCCGTGCCTGCTTACAAGTTTGGACTCAAGCAGTACCAGAAAGATCGTATTCAGACATTTGTGAACCCCGACGTCGATCCCCAGAAAAAGGGGTACCAAAGTATTCAATCCCAGATCGCCGTGGGATCGGGCGGACTTTGGGGCAAAGGCACCACCAAAGGCTCGCAAACACAGGGGATGTTCCTGCCAGTGACTCACACCGACTTCATCTTCGCGGCATTTTCCGAAGAGCACGGATTTGTGGGTGCGGTGATCGTGTTACTGCTATACTTTATGGTGCTGATGCGATTGATCCACAACGCTCAGACGGCGCCAGACCGCGCCGGAGCGTTCGTGGTAATGGGCGTGGTCGCCGTGCTGGCGTTTCACGTCCTGGTCAATGTCGGCATGGTGGTCGGCTTTATGCCGGTCGTCGGAATACCCCTGCCGTTGATGAGTTACGGTGGGTCGTCAGTTTTGTTCATGTTCATTGCGCTCGGAATCGTGATGAACGTCCGTATGCGCCGGTTCGTGAACTGAACCAAAAGCAGTTGCAATCTTCGCCTCGTTGCGAAGCCAAAAAAGATTACGCCCGCCCCCACGTGACGGGGGCACACACCGGCCAGTGAGTTGCCGGCAGAGAATTAAGCAAGCAGGACAAGCGCCCAAGGGCGGGTAACGGCCCCCCGGCGCAACGGAAACCAGCAACGAAATGTGGGGTGGTCCTTCCGTTGTAGCCTGAGAGAGCGGTCACAGACCCCAGAAGCGCTGAAGGTGCGAAAGATTCTGAAGACAAGTTCAAGGCTTAGGCCCAGCGGCATTCTGCGCGGGCATGGTTGCAGTCCACCACCTGGGGGAACAGGTATTGTTCCGCGCGGTGGCATGGGTGTGCAATCCGCATCCCGAACGTCCGTCCTGCATGATTGCTTCAATTCCTGCACGCACTCTGAAACCGAAACCACCGGCCGGTGATTCCTGTCCGTTTAAGCGGACAGGCCGGAGAGTGAATGTCCAAGGAACTATTTGTTTCCTCGACGCCGCACCAGACCAAGGTGGCCCTCGTCGAGAACGACGTCTTATCTGAAGTTTATTTCGAACGCGAAAACGAATACACGCTCGCTGGCTCCATCTATAAAGGCCGCGTAACGCGTGTGCTGCCCGGCATGCAATCGGCGTTCGTCGATATCGGCCTGGAACGCGACGCGTTCCTTTATGTTTCCGACTTCTTCGAGATGGAAGACGAAGAAGAATCGTTTGAGCCGATTCCCGCCGCCAAGCCTTTCGAAATGAAGCCGCAGGAGCCAAAGTCCGACGCCATGCAATACGTCGCGCCGGAAACCCAGACGGGTAATGGCGAGAGCTTCGAAGGCGGATACAGCGAAGAATCGGAGGCCCAGTCCGCTAACGACAACGTTAGCGAAGGCTCTGAGCAGAGTGAGGAAGCTGGCGGACGCCGTTGGCGTGGACGACGCCGTCGTGGCCGTGGACGCGGCCGCGGATTGCCCGAATCAAAGTTCGCGCGCCCCGGCAATGGGAACCATGAGTCCACAGAAGCTACCGAATCGGCGTCGGACGAGGAATCGGAAGAAACGCCCGACGAATCCTTCGATAAGCCGATGTACAAGCCGATCATCCTGCCCGGCGAGTCACTGGCAAAATTCAGAAATCGTAACGAAGCGGAGCCCGAGAGTTCCGCGGTCGAAGCCAGCGAGCAGGAAGAAGTCGCATCGTCGCAGGTCGAGAGCCAGGACGAGAAACCCGAGCCGGCAGCCGCAGAAGAACGCGAACCGCGCGAAGAACGTCGCCCACGCGAAGATCGCGAAGAGCGCCGTCCGCAACCGTCGCATCCGCAACCGTCGCAATCGTATCAACCCATCATCCTGCCCGGTGAGTCGTTCGCGAAGTTCAATCGCAAGCCTGACGAGTCCAGCGCAGAGGGTGGCGAACAAACCGTTCGCGACGAGGCTTCGTTCAGCCGTGACGATCGTCGTGCCCGCCGCGGCCGCGACCGCGGTGGTCGTGATCGAGACCGTGATCGTGATCGGGATCGCGAACGTGAATACGAAGCGCCGCGTCCGTTTTCACCAATCATGCTGCCCGGCGAGTCGATCTCCAAGTACCGCAAATTGCAGGAACAGCAACCGCAGGCATCCGAGCCGCAAGCCGTTGCCCCCGAAACTTCGATTGGCATTGAAGCGGCAGGCGATGAGCATCATTCCTCCGCGCAGACTTCCGCATATCCCGAAACTCACGATCGCCACGGAGAGCAACACGCCGGTTCTGGCGCCCATGAGCAAGAGCGAGAATGGCAGCGCGCCGAAGAGCGCGAACATCGCGCTGAAGAGCGTTATGACCACATGAACGTCGCGTCGGCATTCGGTGGCGACGAAGCCGAAAGCGATGTCGAGGCCGACGAACACGAAGAAGTTACGCACGAAGCTTCCGGTACGTCCGAAGCGGATGTCGATTCCGCAGTTCCGGAAATCAACGAAGACTCGACTCACGAACACGATGAGGAGCCGCAGTATTCAGTCGCCGAGCCTCATGATCACGAAGAGCGGGGGACTGCGGAAACTCCGGATTACGAGAGCGCGCCCGAAGGCGCCTACATCGAGGAAGAGATCGAGACGGAAGAGGAAGATCTGCCGCATCCGGCCGAATCGCTCTACGACGAAGAAGACTTCGAGGAGTTGGAAGAGGAGATTCTCGAACCGCATTCGCTGATCGCATCGGGTGCGAGTGAAGTCGCCGAAGCGACCAACGGTTCCGCTGTATTCGAAGGCGGATACGAGGGCGACGAAGAAGACGAAATCGCCGCGGCAGAAAGCGCCGCTTACGCTGAAATCGGCGAGCCCGAAGCAGCGCGTGCGGAATTGCGGGGACCCTCTGGAACCGCAGGCTATCAGCAGCGGGCGCAGCGTCCGGAATTCGATCGTCATCGCCGTGGACGTCGTGGTGGCAGCGGCGGAGGACGCCGTTTCGGTCGCGGTGGTCCGCGTCGCGAGTCGATGCAGCGCCAGCACGTGGTCATCTCCGACCTGCTGAAAGAAGGTCAGGAAGTTCTGGTTCAGATCGCCAAGGAGCCGATCGGCAAGAAGGGCGCCCGCATCACCAGTCACATCGCGCTACCGGGACGCTTCCTGGTGTACATGCCGACTGTGAATCACATCGGCGTATCTCGGAAGATCAACTCCGACGAAGAGCGCATGCGCCTGAAACGGATTGTCGCCAGCGAACGTGAAAACGGCCATGGCGGCTTCATCGTCCGCACGGCCGCCGCTCACATCAGCGAAGAAGATTTGCGCAACGACATTCGCTTCCTCAAAAATCTGTGGCACGACATCCGCACGCGCGCCGAGAACTCCAAGCCGCCGGCGCTGATCTATCACGATCTCAACCTGGTCGAGCGCATCATGCGCGACCTGGTGACGCAGGACTTTGCGGCCATCTGGGTCGATACCGAGCAGGAATACGAGCGTGTCAGCCGGTTCATGTCGCGCTTCCAACCGGCGCTGGTTCGCCGCGTAAAGCTCTATACGAAAGACACGCCGCTGTTCGAGCAGTTCGGCCTCGACGCCGAAATCAACAAGGCGCTGAAGTCGAAGGTCTGGCTCAAGAGTGGCGGCTACATCGTCATTAACCAGACCGAAGCTCTCGTCGCCATCGACATCAACACCGGCAAGTATGTCGGCAAGACGTCGCGTCTCGAAGACACCATCGTTAAGACCAACATCGACGCCATTAAGGAAATCGTGCGGCAAATCCGCCTCCGAGACCTGGGTGGCATCATCGTGATCGACTTCATCGACATGGACGAACGGCGCAACCGGCAGAAAGTCATGCAGGCGCTGGAAGAAGAAATGTCGAACGATCGTGCGCCGTCGAAGGTCCTCCAGTTCAACGATTTCGGCCTCGTAGCCATTACCCGCAAGCGCGTGAAGCAGTCGCTGGAGCGCACCTTGGGAGCGCCGTGTCCGTACTGTACCGGTAACGGCTACGTTAAATCGCCGCAGACGGTCTGTAACGAGATCTACGTCGAGATGCGCAAGATGGCTAAACAATTCGAAGGCGATATCCTGCTGCGGGTAAATCCGGAAGTGGCGAAAGTGCTCAAAGGCAACAACGGGCGCTGGCTGCAGGAGATGGAAGAACTGACCAAGCAGAACATCCTGGTGAAGAGTGACCCGACCCTCCACCAGGAGCAGTTCGATATGTAATGCAGGACGGATATTCCTGTCCGTCCCAATCACCAAAGAGAGGCCGCGAGAGAATCGCGGCCTCTTGCTTTTGTCGTTCGGATGCCGCCTGACAGATCGCGCTAAAATCGACGCGCATGTTCCTGCTCGCGCTCCCTTCCGATGACGAGATCAAATCGTTCCTCGAACGACAGCAGCGCGCGACTTTTTCTTACAAGGCGGTTGGCCTGTCAAAGAATGGCTCCAGTCCAAAGAATTACCGTCGCGATCACAACCGCATACAGTTAGGTTCAGGACAGGAGACGTGGAACAATGCGAGGCAGGCTGTTCGTGGTTGGAAGATGTTCGATATGCCATGCGCTCAACTCTGCTGGCCAAGCGCTGAAATTCGCGAAGGCACAACAGTCGCGATTTTGATTCGCCACTTCGGATTCTGTTCTTTGAATGCCAGCCGCATCGTTTACGTCATCGACGAGCCGCACCGCTTCGGATTCGCCTACGGGACACTCACCGAGCACGCGGAAAGTGGGGAAGAGCGATTCCTGGTGGAGTGGAACGAATCGGACGACTCTGTCTGGTACGACTTACTCGCTTTCTCGCGGCCCAACGCATTGCTGGCGAGAATCGCGCAACCGCTGGCACGTCGCCTTCAACACCGTTTCGTTCGCGATTCCCTGAAAGCGATGAAAGGTGCTACAAGGCGAGTCTGATTTGTGCGACTGCAACCTCGAGGAAAATCTGCCAAGCAGTTCAATCCACCTTCAGTGGCGCTGCCACGCTACCCATGTGGCCGTTAAGTCCGTCGCGCACCACGAAACGCACTACGTACTGTCCTGCGGGTAGATCGATGGAACTCGCGTAAGTAAGCCCCTTTTTCTTTACCTGCTCTAGTTGGGCCGCTTGAAGGTGCGCATCCATGGTGCGTGTAAACAGCTGGCCCACTGGTTTTCCGTCAGGCGTCTTGGCTTGCACCACAATGTCTGTGACTACGTGATTGTTGTCGCCATCGTCGACTTGGGCGAAATCGGCCGGCAAGATGATTTCGAACGGAACACGCCGCGCATCTCCCGTCGATGGGGGCGAGTTCTTTACCCAGCGAACCTTCATCGGAATACCGGTAAAGTCCACTGGCGACAGCAGTCCCGCAGAGAGATCGTGTTGTCGGCTTGCCTGAAGGTCGGCGTTGGTGGGGCGATAGAAATATCCACCGCGCGCCCGAATATCAATGCCCTTGCGTGGCGACTTCACCGAGATCTCATGCCACCGGATCTTGGTGTCGTCGGGCTTGATGTAGTAGCCGATCAGGTAGTAGTGAGAGGAGTCTTTGGCCGCCTGCTCGAAGCCAGCCTTCAGATCGTTGCTGCCGTAAAAGGGCTTCCCGCCGGTGGCATCGGCAAAGGTGCGATCGGTCTCGTATGTCTGTCGACCTTGGAAGCGTCTCGAGGCCGTGTATTGTGCATCGGTATTTCGAACGCTCGGATCCAGGAATCCGAAGTCCACCATGCCGCGGACATCGATTGGATATACGGCGACTTGCGCGTCGTTGAAATCTCTCCAGAGCCGAAGATATAGCGGCAAGACCTGATCCAGACCCGAACGGGCAGAGGCATAAGCTGGAACCGCATTGGGATCGAGCAGCATGTCCGTCGGGCTGATATCGAAGGGGAATCCGCCTCCCACCCAGATCAGCGACTTGCGACCCGGAATGGCAGCGCACGCCTGCGCGATCTGGTGCATGCCTTCCAGAGTGTAGTTAACGGAGTAACGCCGTTCCTGCGACGACATGTTCAATTGCAGTTCGGAATCGAAGCGTTCCAGTGCAAAAAGAATATCCGACATTTGCTTAGAGCCACCCGGGTCTGTATCTGCGGTCGCGTTGGACGAAGTGCTGGCGATCAGCGTACTCATCATGTTCGGATCTGCGGGGCTGTTGTACTCAAGTCCTTCGTGGAGGCCAGGTTGCCCACCGCTGGCCTGCACTTCGTGCCCGTTCTTCAGTTTCTTCAACGCTTCCGCCAGGACCTTCGGGTCCGTCGTGAAATCCGAAACGACGGTCACGCCATTTTGCGTGATCGAGTAAACTGCTGTCGGTTCGCCGGAACTGGCAGTCTCAGCCAAAAATTGCAGTAATGCTTTTCGGGCTGATGACTGCTTCAACGTCGGCATGTTGATCAGGTCGAACGCGATGATCGTCAGCCGGTGAGGTTTCTCGGGCCCACTACCCGCCTCGGCCGCATGATTGCTGAATTCGCCAGTGAGGGTCGAGCCGGTGGTTTGCAACTGTCCCGAATCGGTCGTCACCTCTTCGAAGATCTTGATCTCTTGCGGATGGTGCAGATCGAAGACCTGGAAATCATCTTTGGTTAGACCCGGGACATGGTCACCTTTCTTATCGGTCACCACCGTTGGTACCAGAACGAGTTCCGTCTGGCTGGTGAAGGTCGCTGCTGGCTTATCGTCGGATTTCTTCTGGTCCGCGGCATTGGAATGCGCCGTCGAGGCTAGTAGCAGCAGAACGATCGCAGCCTTGGAAGGTTTTGCGTTGAATCCCATTTTTCACCCGTCTCGCGCCGAAGTATAACGCTGCCGATAGGGTTTTCTGGATTCGTTTACAAATCGTTACACGATGCAAACGATGGCCACTGCTCATGTCCGTCGATCGTGTCTTAATTTCGTTGGGAGAGCTAGTGAGCGTGTCCTTCGTCGCGCACGTCGGCCGACGATAGGTGTTCGTGCAGGATGCGGAGCCGACCTTCGTTATCCAGCACGAAGATTTGCGTGGCGCGACCGTTATCGATGGTTTCTTCCGCGTCGCGATTGCTGCCGGCCACAATGCCCAGGCCATGGAATCGGAAGGTGTAGGTTGCCACCGCGCCCATGTCGTCGATCAATTGCACGTCGATGGGACCTAGCTGGATCTTCACGCTGGTTTGTTTGGTGAAATATTCCCGGCGGCGGCGGGCCACGGTCAGGCGACCGGGTTCCGCGCGATTTCCAACCGAGGCGAAAACTGTCGCGTCAGGGGCGTAGAATTCCTCAAGCAGTTCCGAGGCCTTGGCCGTGAACACATTCCAGAACCGCGTCACTTCCGCGCGAACATCGTCGCCATTTACCTTGCCCACATTCGCAAGCTACACCCAAAGGAAATGACGCACAAGGAAGGCAGCCACGTTTTGGGGTTACGATGGGGATAGTTCGGCGTACAACGGAAGTCACCCTCGAGAACTTCTAACTTAAGACCCGGTGCATTGGTCCGGGGTGAGCGGAGGCACTGTGCAGAATTGGAAAAAGGCAGCCATTGCAGGTTCGGTCGGGCTGGGAGCCCTGTTGCTGATTAAAGGTAAGCGGTCGCTCGGCGCGGCTGCCACCACGGCTGGGTTGGTGTTGCTGGCGTCGGAGTATCCCGAACAGTTCGAGCATTTCTGGGATAACGCACCCGAATACATCCAGCGCGGATCACACATTTTTTCCACCGTGCAGCGCATCGCCGAACGTTTTGCCGACGAAGCTTCGCGCCACGGAGTGGTCGGAGGCTTACGGGAAGTCGGTTCGGACTACATCGGTTAGCGACGAAAATCGGGCGCGGCCACCAGCCGCGCCCTTCGTGTCTATGCTGCCGGACGGATGGCTTGCTTCACCCGATCGCGGGTTTTCTGGTCAAGGTTATGGATGCCGTGAGCGTCGCGCCCGTGCTGTTCAATCTGCGACATCAGGTCTTTCTCGTTGTGTCCCCGAGCCTCCCAGGGGCAGTTCGCGAATCCGACGTCCTTGCAACGGAAACGCACGTCTTGATCGTAACTGTGTTGTCCTGGATTCTGTGCCATCGTTCGAGAAATACCTCCTCATAGGTATTGCCTCGATTATCTTCTCAAAGCAGAGCTGATTGGGAGGGAATCGAGAGCTGCGCCTCTACTTAGCCGCGCGTGCGCTCTCGCCGGAGTTGCTGGCCAGCAACGAAGGGCTGTGTTGCGGCAGGTAAACCGTGACCTCTTCGTGGAATGCCTTCTCCACGCTTTGGCAGAAGTCGCGGAAGCCCGCATATTCGTTCGGCTCAATACGCAATTTGCGGAATTGCACCGAGGTCGTGACCACCAACTCGCCTTCCTTGAGTTGATAGCGAATCGATGCCGTGCCGAAAGGCGTGTCATAGGTCCAGTTCGACGGCACCTTGTCGATGTGAGCGCCCGCAGGAAGCGTGAAGTGCAATTCTTCGTCGGTTGTCCATGGAGCTGGCAGCTGGAGTTCCTGTGTGCGCGACGTGAGCGGCGCCAGCGAAGTCACGTACTTGTGCGGCAGCCACGAAGGAACCAGCGCCAGCCTCTGCTTGCCCTCAAAAGTGTTCAGCGATCCGCTGAAATTTACGTTGATGTCGCGCTTGAGGTCTTCGGCGCCTTCAACGTGAACCGAATCCACCTTTACCGTTGGATAAACCTGCGCCAGGTTCGCTCTTAAGGTGTCACGCTGGCGCGCGGCGACTTCATATTCGCGGCGCAGACCCGGCGCGTCTTCTCCGCGCGTGTACGTTGATCCGCTGAACGTGATTCTGCCATCCGATTGCACCTCCGCCCGCACCACGCGATGCGTGTAGTTCTCCATCGGCGAGGTGATCGGAATCCGCCGCAGAGTGGCGTTGCCACTCAGGTTGACCGTGAGCGCCATCGCTCCCTGGTCGTCGAGCGGCAACTCGCGGAAGCCGGCGTACTGCGCCGTTCCGTCGAGCCAGAGATCGTATTTAGGAACGTAGGCAAGCGCGTGATCGAAGATCGAGATCGTCGTCGCCCTCTCGCTGACATCGCCGAGCTTCGTGGTGCGAATGAGTGCCAATTCAGCGTCAATGCCCGCAGCCTTCAGCAGCGCGATCATCAGGCTGGCTTTGTCCTTGCAATCGCCAAAGTGGCGCGAGTACACCTGCGAAACGGGATAAGGCTTGTAGCGGAAGACGCCGAATTCCATCGCCTCGTAGCGCGTGTTGCGCAGCACGAATTCGTGAATCGCATGGATCTTGTCGATCTCCGTCGGAGACGTCGCCATCATCCTGGCGAGTGCCTGTCGCAGCGGCGGATCAAGTGCAAATTGCGGCTTGATAAACGCCGCATACCACCGCCCCAGTTCGTTCCAGTCGCCGAACGTCGAGATGCTCAGATACGGCGCAACCTCGGTCAGCGACGGACCGCGTGGCTCGGTCTTCAGCGGGGCCACGTCCCGCATCTCCCACTGATAAGCCGTCATTCCTCCTGTCATCGCGACTTTGATCGGCGTCATCCGTTGCTGAACGATGTTCAGTTCGCGCGCACTGGGCGCGATCAGCACATATCGGTGCAGCCGTTGGGGCTGATCGTTCTGGAACGCGACAAGCGTTCCAAAGTAGTCGCCAAAAGGATTTGTCCTGGAACTTGGCGACAGCTGGTAGTCGAGCTCCACTACATCGCCCTTCTGAAGATAAGGGAAGCGCAGGTTTCGCGACTGATTGTCGTAGTAGACCGAAGACTTGGCATCGGAAACTCCACCGTCGCCTTCGTCGATCGCATTCTGCACACTGCCATCCTGCCGGAACACTCGTGCGCGGATGACCGCGATGTTCTGCGTGTCTTCGCTGTATTGCAAAGCTCGCGTGTGGTAATCGTGAGCGCCCTGCTCCGTGCCGATGTAATAAACCTGCTGGATGTGCTGGGTTGACTGCCCATCGGGGAGCATGCGCTCGACCGTCACGTCCGCCAGCGTCACGACATTCCCGGCATCCGCGGGCGGAGTTCGCTGGGCGTTCTTCGCCAGCTGCGCAGCATTCTCAAGGTATGCCCCATCGTCGAGCCGCACAGAAATTCGCGACGAATCGTTAATGACGGGAACGGCTGGTGATTCTGCGAAGCAGCAACTTACCACCAGAATCATGAAGAAGAGCAGAGACCACGCGCGACGCTGGGCGAAGAGGTTCTTCATGTCGATGCGCTATACACAAACTCCCCGCCGACGGTTCGCGGCGGGGAGCGTCCCCCTGCTGACTCTGTTCCGGCCGCTCGCTCGCGTTTTCCCCCAGAAATTTTTACGTGCGACCGGCTGGAACCGAACTCTTTATGGGGCTGTGTTGAAGGCAGTATGGTCTGGTCAGGGAGCTTCTTAAATGCAGCTAAATTCCTAGGTGTGTTGGGATAACACCTTAGGCGGACGGGTTCAGGCGCCTAACCCTGTCGCAGACTGGCGCAAATTGACGTACCAGAGCTGCTGACATCCACCGATAACAGCGGTTCATCTCAACTCCCCGGAGACCGTCGTGTCGAGACCGATTGTGTTTTTCCGGGCCACCCTCCTGATCGCATTTCTTCTTGTTTCCGGCCTTGTCATCGCGCAAACCCAAAACGACGATTGGCACCTTACCAACGTCAACATGAAAGCCTTCTTTACCCGATCCGCTTTCGCTCACGGATACATGCACGGGTACGAAGAGGGATTTCATCATGGCGACCTCGACCTGCAAATGGCCCGTCCTTTTCAACAGGTCAAGAGCCAGGCGAAATACAAGAAAGTCTGTGGCTACCGCAGTGAATTTGGAGATCGCTCCAGTTTCGAGGAAGGCTATCGCAAGGGCTACCCCGTCGGTTACACCGATGCCTTTGCAGGCCGTAATTTCCGCGCCATTCAACTGGTGAAGTTGGCAAGAATCCCGACTCTCATCGCCGCCTCGGCGGCTCCCGATAATAAGTTCGACCGCGCTTTCATCGCCGGCTACGAGAATGGCCAACAATTGGGATTGCACGACGGACGCGCTGCCGCCGCTGTCGCAGCGCTTGATTCCATCGACTGCACGAACGCCCTCGGCAGCATCTCGAAAATACTCGATTATTGCGAGGCCTATCGCGGCGGCTACCGTTTGGGTTACTCCGACGGCTACACCAACCAGCACGACAGTGCAGTGATCTTCGCTCGAAAATAGGTTACTTTCCTGACCTGAAGGACAGTGTCCGATGGTACAGTGTCCATTCGGTCTTTGGCTCCTTGGCGATTACGCAAATTCGCCATATGCTGGGGCCGTCATGTCAGGAGACAACATGAAACCGGCACCTGCACGCAAACCCAAAATCAAAATTGCAGTCGTTGAGACCGACCCCCTCCGTCTCATCGGATTGCGGGCTCTCTTCGACACCGAGTCCGACTTCGAAATCTCTGCTACCACGCTGACCCAGATTGCCAACCAGCCGAGCGTTGACATCATTCTGCTCGGCGCGCAAACGGGTCAGAATCTGTTCGACGTGATGGCAGGCCTCAAGGCCGCGCGTCCCGATCTCCGCATCATCGTGACTGGAACGGGTGCCGACGATGAGTCGATTCTGAAAGCCGTCGCCGCCGGAGCCAAGGGCTACGTCGATGAAGCCGCCAGCCCCGAAGAGTTTATCCAGGCGATCCGCATCGTGAATCAGGGATCCGTCTGGGCTCCGCGCCGCGTCCTGTCGATGTTCATCGAGCGCGTGACCTCCACTCCGGGACGGATCTTCCCCGCGGGACGCGTCACCTTTACCGATCGCGAAAAGCAGGTGCTGGAATTGCTCGTGGCCGGGCGCTCCAATAAAGAGATCGGATCGGTGCTTGGAATCGAGGAGCGCACCGTAAAAGCGCACGTCGCCAAGCTCATGCGTAAGGTGGGAGTACAGAATCGCATTGCCCTTTCGGTCCATGCCATTACGCATTCGCTAGTTAGTTCTAAATAACGGGCTTGTCCTCTTGGGCGATAGACCTCTGTAACCTTGAGTAAATCGAGGGGAGGCCGCATACTCGCTTCACCTACCACAGAACCTGGGAGACGGGGCTGGTAATCCGAACGAGGGTCACGGATTCCGGCCCCTTTCAATTTGTCCCAGGGAATCAATTCCGCCAACCTTAGATCGCTACTTCCTGCGCCGGATGGGTTAGGATTCAGTTGCGCTACGTACAAATCCCCCGAGGGAAGTGATGAAGAAAATCTTTTGTCTGCTGTTCGTTCTTTTGTTGTGCGCGGGTTCGCTGTGGGCCGACGATCACGAGAAGGCGATCGATCGCGTTGACGATGCCGGCACCGTGCTGCGGGAAATCATGTCCGCTCCCGACAGCGGTATCCCCGAAGAAATTTTCAACTCCGCAAAATGTATTGCCGTTGTGCCGAGCCTGCTGAAAGGTGGACTTGGAATCGGTGCCGCCTACGGTAAAGGTGTCGCCAGCTGTCGCACGGACAAAGGCTGGAGCGCGCCGGCGTTCTTCACCGTCAAGGGCGGAAGCTTCGGCTTGCAGATCGGCGGTCAGGCTGTCGATCTAGTGATGGTCGTCGTGAATGACGACGGCATGAAGAACCTGCTCAAGAGCAAGTTCGAACTCGGCGCCGACGCGTCAGCTGCCGCCGGACCCGTCGGACGGCACGCCTCGGCCGATACCGACTGGAAGATGCGCGCCGAAATCCTGACTTACTCGCGTGCTCGCGGCATCTTTGCCGGGATCTCCTTGAAGGGATCAGTCGTCACCCAGGGTAAAGATGACACGCGCGCCTTCTACGGGCGCATGGTTCCGTTCCGCACCATCTTGCAGGGAAACGTTGCCGCGCCCGAAGACTCCAAGCCGTTCCTCGACATGCTGGCCAAGTACGGTGGCGGACCAGCGCCGAAGGCGACTGCCACTTCCACTGGCAACTAGACCTCATCCTATTAATCTGCGCCCGGCGACCGTCGCTGGGCGTTTTCTTTTTCCAACCATCACCTGACAACCGCAGATCGCGATGATGTGAGGCCATCTCGCCCAAACCCCATCGCATCACACGCCACGACCTATTCCATTCCTGGCGCGACTCAGGACAGCAACTCAGGACAGCAACTCATCGAAAGGAGCTCTCTCATGAAACCTTTGTCGGAACAGCTTCAGGATCTCGCTCAGCATGCCAAAAAAGTCGAAGATGCCGCCTCCGCAGCGCGCGCTAAGAACAGGGCCGAACTCGAGCGCCGTCGCGATCAACTTCAGTCGTCGATTGACGCTTCCGGAAAAAAGCTGGAAGCCTCCGCCGCCGAAGCCAAGGAAGACGTCCGCTCCGGATGGACCGACATCAAGCGCAGAATCGATGACCGGTTGGCCGTCGCGCGCGCGGAATACGAAAAGCGCAAATCCGAACGCGATGCCAACCGCGCCGAACGAAAGGCCGAAGCAGCCGAGGAAGACGCCGGCTACGCTCTTATCCTCGCCAACTATGTCCTCGATCGGACGGAGAGTGCGGTCATTGACGCCGTCCTGGCGCGAGTTTACGCCGACGAGCTTAGCGAGGCGGCCTGACCCAAGCCCCAATCGGCGCACTGGCGCTGCCGGCACGTCAGGCAGCGCCCATTTCACTTCCGCGTTCGTTCCACGTTTCGTCCCCCCAATTTGACTTCGCTTTTCGCCGGATGCTACCGTCCGGTTTCCGCGAATGCGCCACAAGCTCGAATATGCTCCGGTCTGGCTGATCCTGAAAGTGATGGGAGTTCTCCCACGCGGCGTGGCACGCTTCCTCGGAATCTCCCTCGGCTATTTCATTTACCTCGTGCATCGCCGCCTTCGACGCGTAGGTTTGCGCAACCTTGAAATGGCGATCCCCGCGAAACCCTTGCGCGAACGCAGGAAAATTGTCCGCGGCGTCTTTCGCACGCTCGGCCGCCAGCTTGCTGATTTCTGCCAATTCCCCACATACGACCTGAAGAACATCGACACGCTCGCCGTCTACGAAGGATTCGAAGCCTTCGACGCTGCCCGCGCCCGGGGCAAGGGCGTGCTTTTCCTGACCGCGCATCTCGGCGGATGGGAAATCGGATCGTTCATGCATTCGCTCCACGGCAACAAAATGGCCGTGGTCGTCCGCCCGCTCGACAATCCCTATCTCGATCGCCTGGTCACTCACTATCGCACCATGCACGGCAATTGGGTCTTCGGCAAAGATGAGTTTGCCCGCGGATTGCTCTCCGCCATGAAAGCCGGCGAAACCGTCGGCGTTCTCATGGACCAGAACATGACGCCGCCGCAAGGCGTGTTCGTCGACTTCTTCGGAATCCCGGCGTGTACCGCCAGCGGTATTGCGCGCGTTGCGTTGAAGACCGATGCCGCGGTCGTGCCGGCGTTCACCATCTGGGACGCGGTCCTGGGCAAATATCGCGTTCACTTCTCGCCGGCTGTGCCTCTCATACGCACCAGCGACAACGAAGCCGACGTGATCGCCAACACCGCGAAGTTCAATCGTATCCTCGAAGAATTTGTGCGCAAATATCCTGACCAGTGGCTTTGGGTCCACAAGCGCTGGAAAACGCGTCCCGAAGGCCAGCCCCCGCTATACTGATCGAGAATATGACAGCTCAGCAGATCGCCGATGCCGTCGGCGCGCGTATGGTCGGCGACGGAAACAAAGAAGTAAAGTGGTTGCGCAGTGTCGCCTCCGCCGACGAACATTCGCTTGTCTTTGTCGAAGATGCGAAGTGGCTGCCGGAGGCGTTGGAATCCCGCGCCGGTGTACTTGTCGCAGGCGAATTTGCCGCGGAGAAATCGGGCGGCAAAACCATCCTCGTCACCGAACAGCCGAAGCTCGCCTTCGCCCGCGCTGCCGAGCTGTTGCATCCGGTGGAGAAAAATCGTGCCGGCATCCATTCCACAGCGATCGTCGATTCATCCGTAAAACTCGCGCACGGAGTTTCCATCAGTCCCTATGCGGTGGTTGGCCCCGGCGTGTCGATCGGAGAACGCACCACGATCGGCCCCAGTTGCGTGATCGGCTCCGGAGTTTGCCTCGGAGCCCACTGCACCATTAAATCGAACGTGACCATTTATCCGGGAACAGAACTCGGCGATCACGTGATCGTTCACAGCGGAGCTGTGCTCGGCAGCGACGGATTCGGTTACGTTCGCGATCACACCACCGGCAACTACGAGAAGTTCCCTCAGATCGGCCGCTTGAAGATCGGCAACGACGTGGAAATCGGCGCCAACTCCACCATCGATCGTGGCGCACTGGACGAAACGGTGATTGCCGACGGTGTGAAGATCGACAATCTTGTGCACATCGGCCACAACGTCTTCGTTGGCAAGAACGTCGTCATCGCCGCACAGACCGGCGTTTCAGGCAGCGTCGTGATCGAACAAAACGTGATCGTCGCCGGGCAGGTCGGAATCGCCGATCATGTACGCATCGAAGAAGGTGCCATTCTCGGCGCCCAGTGCGGCATTCCCAGTAACAAGGTCATCCGCGGGAAAGGCATCTTATTCTGGGGAACGCCTGCCCGCCCCATCCGCGAATACCTGAAAGAACTGGCGGCGCTGGCTCGCTTGGCAAAAAAGTGATCGAAAGTCCGATGTTGCAGACTGATCGACTGAAAGACTGACCGACTCGCAATGGCCATCCTTATCATCGGCGGGCACTCCCGCAGCGTCGGCAAAACCTCGTTGGTCGCCGGCCTCATCTCTGCTCTGCCCGAAATGCGATGGACCGCCCTGAAGATCACGCAGTACGGTCACGGCATCTGCTCTGCCGATGGCTCCCCGTGCGACTGTGCCAGCGACGACCATTCGTGGGCCGTCACCGAAGAGCGCGACCGCTCCGGCGAGAGCGACACATCACGATTCCTGGTCGCCGGGGCTGAGCAGGTCTACTGGGTCCGTACCCGCCAGGGCATGTTGGCCGAAGCCATGCCTCGAATCCGTCAGGTGATCTCCGGCGCCGAGAACGTTATTTTCGAATCGAACAGCCTGCTGAAGTTCGTTCGCCCTGATCTCTACCTGACGATCCTCGATTTCGCCAATCCCGACTTCAAGGACTCCGCGCGCGAGTTCCTCGATCGCGCCGACGCCGTAGTGATGCAAAATGCGGGCTCAGCTCCGCCCGCCTGGGCAGGTGTATCTCTTAAGCCGGTAGCGAACCGGCCTGTGTTCCACATTCAGCCGCCCGCCTATGTAACCGGCGAAATCGTCGAATTCGTCCGCTCCCGTCTTGCGCGGACGACCGTACCTCGCCCATAGGTTGCGATTCTGGGAACTTTGCGGCCTTCGCGGTAGTCTAATAAGCAGAGGGATATCCCTTCTTCTCTCATGAAACGTTTGTTCGCCCTCATTTTCGTGCTTTCATCGATGGCCTATGCAGGCAATCAGAGCACTGCCCTCGTCTCTACCAAGTTGTTGCCGAAGGTTTTCGCGGGCTGGCAGCAATCGTCGTCGAGCATCATCACCGAGCCTTCGAAGGCCGATCCCGTTTACTCCGACCTGCTGAAGGAAGACGGATTCAATCTTGCCGAAACCGCCGAATACACCAAGCCCGGACGCAAAATGGCGGTGAAGGCTGCACGCTTCTCCGACGCCACCGGTGCGTACGCTGCCTACCTGTTTTATCGTGCGCCGCAGATGGCGAAAGAAGACATCGGGGATCAGGCCGCTTCCAACAACGAGCACATTCTGTTCCGCAAGGGCGACGTGCTGATCGACGTTAAACTCGACAAGGTCATGCCGATGTCCGCCGCGGAGCTTCGCGAACTGACGAGCGATCTGCCGCAACAGCAGGGAAGCAGCGCCAACATTCCGAACGTCGCCGGTTATTTACCGACCGCTGGTATGGTCGACAACACCGTGAAGTTTGCCTCCGGCCCGATTGGCCTGTCACGCATCGCTTCGCCGCTTCCAGCCGACCTGGTCGATTTCAGCACCGAAGCGGAACTGGCGAGCGCCGACTACAACACCAGTTCGGGAACCGCGAAGATGACCATCATCGCCTATCCCGACAATCCGATCGCCGGCAATCATCTGCGTGCGATCGAGGCATGGCATTCCGCACCTGCCGTGGGAAGCACGCAGCCTTCGAAGATTTACGCCAAGCGCACTGGACGCATCGTTGCCGTCGTCACCGGCGACATCCCGGAATCGGAAGCCAAGACTCTGCTTGCATCCGTGAACTACGATCCCGAAGTTACCTGGAACGAGAACACGCACTTCGATCGCAACAACAATCTTGGCAGCCTGCTGGTGAACATCATTATCTTGATTGCGATCATCACGGGTCTTGCAATCGTCGCCGGCGTGGCATTCGGTGGGGTGCGCGTGGTGCTCAAACGGCTGTTTCCCGATCGCGTCTTCGACCGCTCTGAGGATGTGGACATCATCCGGCTGGATATTGGCAAGTAGCGGACTGCAACTCGGAAGCCTGTGACTGCACCAGCCATTCTTCTAATGCATCGATACCGTGTCCTGTTCGCGCCGCGACTTCCAGGATCGTCATATTGGGTCGAACGGCGCGTATGTTTTTGATCATCTGCTCGCGATCGAATCCGACGGCATCAGCAAGATCCATTTTCGTGATAATCGAAACATCGGCCGTGTTGAAGATAGTCGGATACTTGAGCGGTTTGTCTTCTCCCTCGGTCGTGGATACCAGCACCAGGCGCAAATTCTCTCCCAGATCGAAGCTCGAAGGGCACACCAGGTTCCCTACGTTCTCGACAAACAGGAAATCGAGTCCTTCCAGGTTCCAATCGCCCAGCGCTCGCTCCACCATTCCAGCATCCAGGTGACACACCGTGCCGGTGATGATCTGCTTGATCGGAGCGCCCGATCGCGCCAAGCGCATCGCGTCATTCTCTGTCGCCAGATCGCCAACCAACGCGGCCACCCGGTATTCGCGATTCAGGTCCGTTAGCAGCCGTTCGAGTAGAGTAGTCTTGCCGGTCCCCGGGCTCGACACAAGGCTGACGACGAACACGCCCGCCCGTTGAAAGCGCTCTCGCAATTCACGAGCCAACACGTCGTTCTCTTTCAGGATCTTGCGCCGGACCTCGACCATGCGCGGCTCAATCATCCGCGACCTCCAGACTGCTGATTTCCAGCTCTTCGCCTCGAACCAAGCGGTCGCCTGTGCCTCCGCATTCCGCACACAGCAGCAGAGGAAATTCTCGCACCGGCTGTTCGCGGTCGCAGGTCGGGCAGTGGATCATCACCGGAACATCCTCGATCACCAGCCGAGACGCGACCAGCGGCGTGTCTTGCGACGCTACGTGGTATGAGAACAGCAATGCTTCTTTGTCCACACCACTCAACTGGCCGACCCGCAAATAGACACTCGCCACTTGCGCGATGCCGCGACGTTGCGCTTCTTCCAGGACTCCGTCCACGATGCTGAGCGCGATGGACAGTTCGTGCATTCCTACATCCGCTTCATCTTGACGTATCGCTGAATGTCGCCGCGAAAGTAAATCAACATCCCCAGCGCTGCTCCGATGGTGCTCCATTTCACTAACCTTCCCATTTGACCTGCTCCTTTCTAAGTGTCGTACTAACCCGATTCGTTACGCCGCGACTGCCTTTTCGCTATCGCGAATGATTTCCTGGATGACGTCGATGGCCCCATCCACTGCTTGCTGCACCGGCTCGCTCAGGCCGAGATTCCCATCATGCCGGGGCTCCACGCTGGCGGGTTCACAGCCGACCAGCATCAGCCTCTTCACTTTACTTCCGCCCAGCGCGTTCACCAGTCGCAACACGCTCACCGGATTCATGCTGTGAGCATCGAATGTCCCCGTTGCATCCGAGTTCCTCGGCAGTTCCGGTTCGATGGTATAGATCGTTCCCGGAGCTTCGCCGCGCGGCACAGCGTCAACCAGGATCACCAGATCCCATTCATCCATGAGTGCGTATGCGAGGTCGTAGCTGCGGATTCCAAAATCGCGCACGGTCACTGATTCCGGCAATCTCATCGACCGCAGCCGTTGCACCACCTCGACACCGAACGCATCGTCCCCGAGAAAAATATTCCCCACGCCTGCGATCAGCGTCTTATTCATACCTGGCCTCATTGGCATCCGGCGAAAGCGGCTCAACTTCCTGCGGCGAGAAGAAGAACCGATGTCCCGGCTGACGCAGCATTCCAAGATCGCGCCCGGGATCGTCTTCCAGCACCACCGCCAGATGAACCTCATCTTCGAAGTCGCGTTCAATCGCCTCGATCACCGCAATCCGACCCTTCATCGCCATGTCCAGGATGTCGGCACTTTTTTGCGGCCACAGGCGTACGCGATCCCCAACGCGCAGCTCCACCCCAAACGCGGTCACGCTGGTTATCGCAGCCGGCGGTGGCTCCAACGGATTCCATCCGTCACTCATTGATGGGCCTCATGCTGCGGATCGTTCCATGCGTGCGCATCAATTGTTCTCGCGCCGTCTGCTCGGTTCGTTGCAACAGGTCCCGCGCGCGATCGTCGCCGCCCCGGATCTCGTTCTTCTCTTCTTCGGCCAGGGTCATCAGCCGTAGAGTGAGCATTTCGTCCATCTCCGTGCCGTCGAAGAAATCTCCAGCGCTCTCCGGCGCCACTTGCGGAAAGTCGTACAAAATGATGGGCGAACACAGCAGCATATTTCGCCGGCCTTCTTCTCCCACCAGTACCGGAAAACAACCTTCGTTCCTGCAACCCGCCACCGCTTCGGCCAGACCGCTCGGCGGATCCAGCAAAGAAACGAAGTCCCCCGACTCTACATACAAAATCATGTGCGCCGAGATCATCGACCTCGTAAGCGCCTCATCTCGTTCCGCTTCCGGACGAGTTGCCGATTCATTGACCAACTCAATTCGAAACTTGGTGAGCTCGCCGGAAAGGTTCTCCGCCTTTACGCTGACGGATCCTTTGACTTCTCCTCCTGCACTCGGAAAGCAGAACTCGAAATCTCTCGCGCCATCCGACCAGTCCACCTCGAACTCCGCCGTTCGCTCCACGCCTTCCTTCCGCGACCCCGTGCCCGGCCGATCATCAAACTGAAGGAACCGCGCGCGAATCTTGAGCGTCTTGCTCTCGCCTCGCCGCAACAGGCACTCCACATGCATCACGGAACGTTCTGTTCCTCGCCGTACCTCTTCATATTGCGGCGGATAAAGCGTGCCAAAATTCCAGCGCTGCTGATTTTTCACCGCCGACGCGCGATAGGGATACAGCATGTATCCCTCGTACAGCACAGCATTTGCGATCTTGTCGGCCGCATCGCAGTTCATGAATGCATCTCCGCCGGCACTCCCAGCAACCGCTCCAAAGTTTGTTCCCAGGTCGTCAGCCCATTGCGTGACTTGAACTCGTACAGCCTTTCGAACACATCACGCCGCAGCGCCACCCATGCCGTGTTCGGATAATACAAATCCATCATCTGCTTCCACGTGCTTACGAGCATCCGGCAGCTTGCATCGCGGTCCCATGGGATTTGCGTAACCTGCAGCCCCGTTGCACCGGAGTAAAACACCGTCCCGCTGAACAGTAACGTCGTCGGTATCTCTCCGTTCTCGAGGCCGTAAATGTATTTCGTCACGCCAACGTTGAAATCGAAGCTGCACGTCACCGGAATCTCAACCACCGTGCTTCCGGAAAAACCCTGCACGGTAACGTTGACGTTCTCCCACAGGAGCGGATGCACCGATTTGCTCCAGCGCTCGGGCTCGCCGAACAAGTCCTTCAGATGTTCCTGCTCTGCCGCGCTATAGCGCCGCCGTACCGGTTCAATCTGCACCTGCGCCCGCAAAGCAATCGAATGGATCGCGCTCGACTCCGCATCCGTCACGCGAACTTTGAACGTTATTCGTGGCGCCGCGGCGTTCGGTGTCGCTTCTACGCTTTCGACTTGGAACCTCAGGTCAGGCATGCCGCGTCGCGCCATCTCTCGCGTTCAGATCGTTGAAGAAAAGATCGATCTGCGTCCAAACCTCGCTTCCGCCCGATAGTCCGCGCCAGTGCTTGCGGAGCAATCCAACCAGCTCAAAACACCGGTCAATCGGCGCGCGAAAGTATTGCGGCCGGTCGGCGATGCGATTCACCAGCAGAGCTTCCACATCGGGCTCGAACTTCTTCAGCACCGGGTTCCGTTCCACGATCGCATTCCAATACTCAAGATCGAGCGATGACTCCATCGCCCCGCCCGGGCTCGGATACTGCGCCAGCGTGCGTCCCGCCGAACTGTCGTGAACGAAAAATGCCAGGTTGATCGGAATCAATAGGCTCTCCCACTCCACATCGTCCATCGCAAAATTCGCAAGCCGATGACAATCCCGCGGAATTCGTCGATACGGTTGCCGCGAATTACTGCCGAACAGGATCGCGCACGCATCGCAAGCGCACTTCACCCGCCGTCTCTCCAACTCCAGCAAATGTTGGTGTTCGGATCCCAGCGGCGCCGAACACAACTCACACACTTCCGCTTTTGGCTGCGGCTTCCGCACGAACCGCTGCAACGAGGCGAGGCTGCCCTTGTGTGTGCTCAGCTCCATTTCTTCTTCCTACGCTGGCGGCAGGTGCGGCATTCTCGGATCAATTGGCTTGCGCTTGTCCGCATTGATCCCGGTTGCGTCTCGCGCGGTGCGGCCGTTCCCCTCACGGCCTGCTTCCTTCTTCCCTTCGTAGGTCCATTCCTCGCCACGTTTGGTTCCCGGGGCATGAGCATCGATGTCAGGCGGCGGATTCTTCATATTTCTTTTCCTCGCTGTTTGCTGGTTGAAGCATGTTGAGCGGAACAAACCCTGTGTTGGTGTTTCCCGCGTTTTCGTCCCGCACTTCTTCGATCTCGGGAGCCGCTTCACGAATCGCCTGCTCCACCATCTTCTGCAGTTCTTCCGGCGAAGAATGGCACCCGTTGCCAGAGCTCCGAATCGCTACCCGGACCACACCTTCGTTTACGCCAACAAGTTCGACTGCTCCGCTTCGCTTCCGCAACTGCGGAGCCACTCGTTCCAACGCGCTTGCGATTCGCTCTTCCAATGCAACGGGATGTATCCCATAGAGAACGAGCAGACCGCAGATGAGCGGATCACTCCCTAACTTCGCGAGCGCCTCGCGTCCCGACTCGCCCGTCTCCGACAGCACTTCCACCACGCGCGTCAGTCCCGCCCCGTGAAGGTCCATCAGAGACTGCATCAACTCCAGCGCGGTGGTTCGCGCACCTTCGTCGGAGATCGAATTTACGCGCTCCAGCCGGTCTTCCACTTGTTCGGCGTGCCGCTGAAATTCGGCATTTTCCATGGAAGCTATTTGCCTCCCATCACGCCAAACATCGGCGAATGTCGCTTCTGCACTACTTTTCCATCTCCCAGGTACATGTGCACGCCGCACGGCAGGCACGGGTCGAAACTGCGCACTGCGCGCATGATGTCGATGCCCTTGAACTTCTCCGGCCCGTTCTCCTCGAACAACGGCGTGTTCTGCACCGCATCCTCATACGGTCCCGGCGTTCCATACACGTCTCGAGGATTCGCGTTCCAGCACGTCGGCGGATACGGATGGTAGTTCGCGATCTTGCCGTCGCGGATCACCACGTGATGCGACAACACGCCACGCACCGCTTCGTGGAACCCGCACGAGATAGCATTCTCCGGCACCTTGAACGTCGACCACGTCTTCGACCGTCCCGCCATCAACTCTTCCATCGCTTTCTCGCAGAAGTACAGTGCGGCGGCCGCTGAATACGCCTGGAAATACGTGCGTGCACGATCGCGTTCAATGGCGTTGCTCCACTGTGGAATCTTCCACTCAAACGTCGTCTCCGGCAGCATCGCGCCTTTGGGAAGGTTGATGATCACGCTCTTCCCGGTCGCCTTGATGTAGCCGATATCCACCAGCCCCGACAGCGCTGTCGACCACAGCCTTGCGATCGGCCCACCACCCGTGTCCAGCGACAGATGGTCTCCCGTCCGCTTGTCGTACCACCGCGGCGACATCACCCACGTGTACTTGCCGTTGAAGTCGCGCTTCTGCGGACGCGGCGTCGTGGTCTGGTTCCACGGATGATGCTTATCGATTGGATTGCCCAGCGGATCAGCCCTCACGAACGTCTCTTCGTTCTGCCAGTCGTCGTAGTAAGAGCTTCCCAGCAGGATCCGTAGACCGAGATTGATGTCGACCAGATTATTCGTCACCAGCTTTCCATCGACCACGATGCCGGGCGTGACGAACATGCCACGCCCCCATTCCGACATGGTCTCGTAGCGATAGTCGCAGACATCCGGATTGTTGTACGAACCCCAGCACCCCAGCAGAATCCGCCGCTGTCCTACCTTTTCGTAACCGGGCAAGGCTTCATACCAGAAATCGAACAGATCATCGTGCAGCGGCACGCACTTCTTCATGAACTCCACGTACTTCATCAGCCGCACCAGGTAGTCCGTAAACAGTTGCACCGTCGCCACTGTCCCCACTCCGCCGGGATACAGCGTCGACGGGTGAACGTGCCGGCCTTCCATCAGGCAGAACATCTCGCGCGTCATCCGGCTCATCTCCAGCGTTTCCCGGTAGAACGAGCCGGTGAACGGATTGAGCGCGGTCATGATGTCGGCAATCGTTCGAAAGCCGTGCTTATCCGAGTGCGGCGCCTTCTTCTTTTGCGCTTTGTCCCACAGTCCCGGGTTCGTCTCCTTCACCATCTGCTCGCAGAAGTCCACGCCGACCAGGTTGTCCTGGAAGATGTTGTGATCGAACATGTACTCGGCGGCTTCCCCAAGGTTGATGATCCATTCCCCGAGCGCCGGAGGTTTCACGCCGAACGCCATGTTCTGCGCATAACACGCGCACGTCGCGTGATTGTCGCCGCAGATACCGCAAATGCGGCTGGTGATGAAGTGCGCGTCGCGCGGGTCTTTGCCCTTCATGAAGATGCTGTAGCCGCGGAAGATCGACGACGTGCTGTAGCACTCCGCTACCTGCTTGTTCTCGAAGTCGATCTTGGTGAAAATCCCCAGGCTGCCCACGATCCGCGTGATCGGATCCCAGTTCATCTCCACCAGGTTCCGTTTCTTAGTCGGAGTTTCGGTCAACGGCTCTGTAATCGTTCCCATCTCTTCTCATCCTCTCCCGCTTACGCAGCTTTGTAATCCCGGCGTGTTGTTCTGTATGCGCCCGGTTTGGGTTGATATCCGGTGATGAGTTCGCGTCCGCGACGGCGCCACTCAGGTTCGCCGTTTACGGTGTTGTTGGTGATGGCGCGCAGTGCCCGGATCATCTTTCCGTAAAGCGTCAGCGCTGCGGTCGAGAAGCGCGCCCCGGAAGGCTCATCCATGAATGGCATGAACATGTCGGGGAAGCCGGGCATGGTGCAGCCGATGCAGATACCGCCCACATTCGGGCAGCCGCCGATCCCGCGCATCCACCCGCGCTTTGTAACGTTGCAGTTAACTACCGGACCCCAGCAGCCCACCTTCACCAGGCACTTCGGCGTGCCGTATTCCAGTCCGAAATCGTCCTGCTCGTAGTACGCCGCTCGGTCGCATCCCTCATGCACGGTCTTGCCGAACAGCCAGGTCGGACGCAGCTTGTCGTCGAGCGGAATCAGCGGCGCCAGCCCGGCCGCCTGGAACAACAGGTAGAGCACTGTCTCCATGAAGTTGTCGGGCTGAACCGGACAACCCGGCACGTTCACGATCGGCAATCCAGCCTTCGAACGCCAGTTCCAGCCGAGGTAATCCGCCAATCCCATCGCTTGCGTCGGATTTCCTGCCATCGCATGGATTCCACCGTACGTCGCGCACGTTCCAGCCGCCATCACGGCCAAAGCCTTCGGCGCAAGACGATCGATCCACTCCGTGGTTTTGATCGGTTGCCCGGTATTCGGATCGGTCCCCTGCGCGGCCCAATAGCCTTCGTCCTTGATGTCTTCGTTCGGAATCGAGCCTTCCACCACCAGCACGAACGGATCGATCTCCCCACGCTCCGCCTGGTAGAAGAACTTCATGAAATCGTCGCCGTTCTCATAGGCGAGTACCGGGTTATGCAAGTAAACCTTCGGCAATCCGGGAATTGCGCCCAGCACCACGTCTTCAATGCTTGGCTGCTCGGCGTTGGTCACCGAGACCGAATCCCCGTCGCAACTCAAGCCCGCCGTGAGCCAGACAATGTGAACTTCCTTCACCGGGGCGGCTGCGGATTGTTTTTGTCTTTGGAAGGGTATGGGCTGGACTGGCATTACGGCTCCTTTCGGTGGCCGAAGCGATCGGAAAAACATGATCGTCAGGAGAGTTATGCCTGGGGTTTTTTAGGAGGAGGGACGGGATCTAGTTCTTCAGAGCGGAGGCGGGCGGAAGACCCGTTCCCAACAACATATCGGATTGCGATAGGAATGCAATCCTCACCTCGCCCAGAATCGGTGCGGAACTACACGACCTAGATGAACTCGTTTCTGCTCGCGTTGCCCTGTTAACAAATTCGTGGCAGTTGTTCTCCGAAGAGCGTATCCAACACCCTGATCCCACCAATCTCGGTTTTCATCAGTACCATCCCCGGATGTTCCTCTACCACTTCGCCAATCACGCGCGAATCTCGTCCCAGTGGATTCGCGCGCATCTTTTCCACAACCGATTCCGCGATATTTGCCGCAACTACGGCAATCAACTTGCCCTCATTCGCCACGAACAGCGGATCGAGTCCGAGGATTTCGCACGCTCCGCGGACCGTATCGCGCACCGGAATCTCCGTCTCGCGAACCAACATCCCTACCCGCGACTGATTCGCAATCTCATTCAGAACGGTTGCCACCCCGCCGCGCGTCGGATCGCGCAGGCTGTGAATGTCCGGCGTAACCTCGACCATATCGGCCACCAGCGAATGCAAAGCAGCGCAATCGCTCTCGATCACGCCTTCGAACTCCAGGTTCTCTCGTTGCGACAGGATCGCCATCCCATGGTCCCCGATATAGCCGCTGAGGATGATCTTGTCGCCCGGTCGCGCATTCGACGCCGAGATATTCACCGGTCTCTCGATAATTCCGATTCCCGTCGTCGACACGAAAATCTGATCGCCCTTTCCCTTATTCACGACCTTAGTGTCTCCGGTCACCAGTTGAACGCCAGCCTCGCGAGCCGCCGCGCTCATCGATTCCACCACGCGCCGCAGATCGGCAGTTGCCAGGCCTTCCTCGAGGATGAACGCCGCCGCCAGGTACAGCGGTCGAGCGCCGCTCATCGCCAGGTCGTTCACCGTTCCGTTGACGGCGAGTCGTCCAATGTCCCCGCCCGGAAAGAAGATCGGCGTTACCACAAACGAATCGGTCGTGAACGCCAGCCGCGATCCGTTGATCTCCAGTACCGCCTGGTCGTCCAGTCTGTCGAGCAGCGGATTGCGGAACGCCGGCAGGAAGATCGACTCCAGCAACTGCGCGCTCAGCTTGCCGCCGCTCCCATGACCGAGCACGATCTGATCATGATGCATGACCGGCAACGGACAGGCCGCTCCGGGCGTTCCCGATTCTTCCTGTAACGAATCCGTTACCTTCACCGCGGCTTCGCTCATCAGATCACGTCCTCTTCGCCCATGGCCACATGCGTCAGGTCCCACAGGATGTGCAGCAACGCCACATGCGACTCCTGTATGCGGTGAATGCTGAAGCTCGGAACCGTAAAGCAGTAGTCGGAAACCTCGGGCATGCGTCCACCGTCCTTGCCCGAGAACGCAATCGTGAGCAGGCCTCTTTCGCGCGCTGCTTCCATCGCATAAATAAGGTTGGGAGACTTGCCGCTGGTTGAGATCGCCAGCGCCATGTCGTCCTTCTCCCCCCACAGCTCGATCTGGTCGATAAACACCCGCGCAAAATCCTTGTCGTTCGAAATTGCCGTCACCACCGGAATCTGGCTGACCAGGTCCAGCGCCGGAAGTGCTCGCCGCTTCTCGATAATCGGATGTATAAACTCCACCGCCACGTGCTGGGCATCGCACGCGCTGCCTCCATTGCCCATCACCCACAGCCGTCGTCCGCGCGTGAAACGTTCCGCCATCTGCTGGCTCAGCTCTCCGATCTGTTGCGCGTAATGCTCGAAGAACTTGCTCTTGATCTCGATCGATTCCTGGCACTTGCGCATGACCTTGTCATGCCACTCTTGCGGAGAAATCGTGGGAGCTACCGAAGGCAATGAGCTCATGCCGCGCCTCCAATTTGCGCCAGTCGCGCCGGTTCCCCATTCTTCTTTTCCAGATGCCGGCCGTAGGCGTAATAAGCGGCGCAGGCGCCCTCCGCCGACACCATGGTTGCTCCCAGCGGCGTTAGAGGCGTGCAAACGGTACCGAACGCCGGACAGTCGTGCGGCTTCTTAATCCCCTTCAGGATTTGGCCGCTGATGCAGATTGCCGGCTCTTTCGTATCGATTTCTTTCACCTCGAAAATCCGCTCCGCATCGTGCTCGCGATATTCCCAGCGCAGCTTATAGCCGCTCTTTGGAATCCATCCCACCCCGCGCCACTTCCGATCCCCAACTTCGAAAACGCTGTTCACCAGCTTGCGCGCCGCCACGTTGCCTTCGCGGTCCAGCACTCGCGAATACTGGTTTTCCACCACGGCCTTCCCGCGTTCGAGCAGCTTCACCGTCATCAGGGTTCCTTCCAGCAGATCGAGCGGCTCAAAGCCCGTCACCACGATCGGCACTTTATATCGTTCCGCGATCGGCTCATATTCGCGGTATCCCATGATGGTGCAGACGTGCCCCGGCCCAAGGAAGGCCTGCACGCGGTTCTGTGGTGATTGCAGAATGTAGGTAATCGACGGCGGCACCAGCGAGTGCGAAACCAGTACCGAAACGTTCTTGGCGCTCTCCGCTTTAGCCCGTGCTACCAGCATCGCGTTCGCCGGAGCCGTGGTCTCGAACCCGATCGCGAAGAACACGATCTTCTTTTCCGGATTTGCCCTCGCGATCTTCAGGCAATCCAGCGGCGAATACACCACGCGAATGTCCGCGCCCTGCGATTTCAGCGCAAACAGATCGCCGTGCGATCCCGGCACTCGCAACATGTCCCCGAACGAGCAGAAGATCACCTCCGGCCGGGCTGCGATGGCGTGAGCTTTATCAATCGTCTCCAATGGCGTGACGCACACCGGACATCCCGGCCCGTGCACCAGCTCAATGCCTTCCGGTAACAGGCGGTCGATACCATGTTTCACAATCGAGTGCGTTTGCCCGCCACATACTTCCATGATCACCCACGGCCGCGTCTGGATCCGTCGGATCTCGCTCACGATCGACTGCGCCAATCGAGCGCTCCGGTATTCGTCCACATACTTCATGGTTTCCTCGCCGATACCTCATCAACCACCGGAGCCTCAAGCTCCGTCAGCTGATCCATCTGCTCCAGCAGTTCGTAAGTGCGCGCTGCCTCGTCTGCATCGACCACGCTGATCGCAAATCCAACATGCACCAGCACATAGTCACCGACCTTGGCCTGGGGAACGTAGTCGAGCGAAGCTTCGCGGACGATGCCCCCGAACTGCACCTTTGCCATGCGCAATCCGCGTTGTTCGAACTCTTCGAGAACCTTGCCGGGAATGGCCAGGCACATGAGTCACGCTCCCCAATTCAGGATTTTGTTGTTGCCGGTAGCCTGTTTGGCGCAGCGAAGCAGAAAGCAACGCCGCATCATCGCGGGATGGAAGAAGCAGGCCATCGGAGCTTGGTGGGGTGTTAACGGTCGGACCTGAACCGAGATGCGGCGGGTTCAGCTCAGGTTGTCCAGCGACACAGCTTGACGTGTGCCCCCTCGCGCCCAGTCGATCCTTCAGGCCGCCTCGACTTGCGACTCGGAAAGCGATCTCCCGCTGAGGCGCCGAATCCGGGTTTGTTAAGCCCAGATGAAAACCCCGAAATGTGCCGGCGCGAACCCGGCCATCCCGGAACCTTCGAATCCCGAACCTCTCAACCCGCCGCTATCATCTAATGACCAAGCGCTCAGCCAGGGTAATAACCAAAGTAGCCAGGGCAGCAACTTACACATTGACTCCCAAATCACTCCGTCGTACTCTACGCCCGATGGTCGCTGCTTCCAGTCGGTGGCGAACTCTTAGCCTCCGTTCCAACCTCGCTCTACTTTTCACGTTCAAAAGAAGGGTACGTCAATCAGCGCAGCAGCGCTTGTTCGGGCTTCTGATGGAGGGTAAATCGAGCATTTGATGAAGAAGAATATCGAGATCACGCCCAATATCGAGACTCTTTTCGGCACTCGCGACGAGAATCTCCGGCTCCTCGAAGACGGCCTCAACGTAACCATCGATCTCCTGGCCGATAGCGTGAAGATCGAAGGCGCGGCGCAGGATGTGCAACGCGCCCAGCAGGTCTTCACCGACTACGAACATCTCCAGCGCAATGGTTTCGAATTCAAGAATGGCGATTTGACGACGCTTCTGCGCGTGCTCGCGTCCGATCCCACGGTCACGCTGCGAAGCCTGGCCGAAGCCGGACGCCAGCGTTCGTTCGGCAAGCGCACGGTGCAGCCGAAGTCGATCAACCAGCGCCGGTATCTCGAAACCATCGAGAAAAACGACATGGTCTTCGGCATCGGTCCGGCCGGAACCGGCAAGACCTATCTGGCCGTGGCGATGGCCATCTCGGCGCTGGTGTCGAAGCGCGTCAACCGCATCATCCTCGCGCGGCCGGCCGTGGAAGCCGGCGAACGCCTGGGCTTCCTGCCCGGTACGCTGCAGGAGAAGGTCGATCCCTATCTTCGCCCGCTCTACGATGCACTGTACGACATGCTCGAGCCGGAGAAGGTGGATCGCTACCTCGAGAAGAACGTGATCGAAGTGGCGCCGATCGCATTCATGCGCGGGCGCACGCTCAACGACTCGTTCATCATTCTCGATGAAGCCCAGAACACCACCAGCGAGCAGATGAAGATGTTCCTGACCCGCATGGGCTTCAACAGCAAGGCGGTGATCACCGGCGACATCACCCAGATCGACCTGCCGAACTCGAAGCGTAGCGGGCTGATCGAGGCGATTGACATTTTGAAAGATGTCGAAGGCATCTCGTTCGTTCACTTCGACGAGACCGACGTGGTTCGTCACCACCTGGTGCAGCGCATCGTTCGCGCCTACGAAGACGTGAAGGGTCGCCCCAACGAAAACCAGTTGTCGCTGCCGATCGGAAACGGATCGATGAGCGGCAACGTGGTGAGCAACGCTCCTCGGCAGGAGCCAATGCTCTCCACCAACCCGATCTCGGATCTTGCGACCGAAGAGTCGGCCGAGATTTAACCAGTTCGCACCGCGGGAGGATCGTGCAGACGATTCCTCCCGTTCTGTTTTTGTGCACGAATGTCATGTCATCCTGAGCGAGGCCGTTCCAGAGCGAGGCCCAAGATGAAGTTTTGTCATCCTGAGCGAGGCCCAAGATGAAGTTTTGTCATCCTGAGCGAGGGCGTACGCCCGAGTCGAAGGACCCCGGCGGCGCCGATCTCACCCGAAGCGCTCCAGGGCAGGCGGCATCGAAGTTGATTTAGCATCGTGATCACCATCGCCAAACAACTCGACGGGTTGACCGAATCCCGCCTTCGCCGCTTCCTCACGGCCGCCCGCAAAGCCGTCCGCTTGAAGGGCGAAGTCAGCCTGCTGCTTACCTCGAACCGCACCATGCAAAAGCTCAACCGCGAGTTCCGCGGCAAAGACAAGCCCACCGACGTGATCTCGTTCCCTGCCGCGGACGTTGTAACGGATAAGTTAGCTGGAGACCTGGCAATCTCGGTCGATATCGCCGCGGCCAGCGCGCGGGAGCTCGGCCATAGCCTGGAAGACGAAGTGCGCGTCCTGATCCTGCACGGGATGCTGCATTTGGCCGGATACGACCACGAAACGGACGAAGGCGAGATGGCGCGGAAAGAGCTACGCCTCCGCCGCCAGTTGGGTTTACCATCGAACCTGATCGCCCGCAGCCAGAGCAAGCCAAACATGTCCCCCGAGCCGCGAAGTAGCACCCGAAAGAGACGAGCCCGATGACCTACGCCATCCCAGTGCTCGTCGTTCTGCTGCTGGCGCTGATGACGCTGGTCTCGTATGTGGAGCGCTTGCACACCGAAGCCGGCAAGTTCCTCTCGCGCGAATTCCAGGAAAATATCGACTCGTACGAAAAGCTTGTCGAACCTCGCCTGCACATCGGACGCGAGCGCGTCGCCCTGTCGATGGCGGTCCTGGAGCAACTGACTACCGCGCTGTTCGCCATGCTGATCATGTACTCCGTCTTCATCGACAAGGAGTGGAGTCGCAGCGAGCTCGCGCAGGCGGTCGGCATTGTCATCATCGCCATCGTTGCCTTCAACCGCGTAGTGCCGTTCGTTCTGTTCTCGCGTACCCGCGGCGAGTGGCTGGCGCGCCTCACGCCCGTCATCCGGGCGCTGGTGTATCTGGCGATGCCCGTCACCCTGATCGTCAGCTTCTGCCAGTCGGTCGCGGCACTCGCCCGCGAGCGCGGCGAGCCCGAGCCCGAACATCCTTCCGAGGCCGTCGATGCCTTCATCGAGGCCGGCCAGGAAGAAGGCATCATTGAGGAAAGCGATCGCGATCTCATCCAGTCGGTGGTCGAGTTCGGAGACAAGACAGTCCGCGAGGTGATGAAACCTCGTCCGGAAGTGTTCGCCGTCTCTTCCGATCTCACCGTCGAACAGCTCACCGAGATGTTGCGCAACAAGCCGTACTCGCGCATTCCCGTGTACAGCGGCACCATCGACCACATCGTCGGCATCGTCCACGCACACGACGTACTGCAGCTGACCGACGCCGAGGCGCGCGTGAAGACCGTCGGCAGCATTATGAAGACCGACGTGCGCTTTACGCCCGAAACCAAGCGCGTCAGCGACCTGCTGCGCGAGATGCAGCGCGATAACATTCGCATGGAAGTTGTGATCGACGAATACGGCGCCGTCGCCGGAGTCGTGACCATCGAAGACATGGTCGAAGAAATCGTTGGCGAGATTCGCGACGAGCACGATAAAGCCGAAGTGGTGAAAGAGTCCGACAACACCTACGTCGTTCCCGGCAGCATGGATGTCGACCGCCTCGACGAACTCTTCGGACTGCGCACAGAAGAGCACGAAGCGACCACCATCGGCGGACTGGTCAGTGAGATCGCCGGACGCATCCCGCAAAAGGGCGAAGTCGTCACCGACGACAAGCTGCGGTTCGAGGTGCTCGAATCCACCGATCGTAAGGTCGACCGCGTCCGTGTCACCCCCGCACAACCGTCATCAGAACCTGTTGCTAACTGACGAAAACGACGAACATCAGGCGATGTAATGCGGATTCGGGCCACTTACTTTCGCTTCTTTGATTTCCGACCCTGAGCAACGGCCTTTTTAGGCGACTTTATCGCAGAGTTTTTCTGAGGCGGGGTCGCCAATGCTCTTTTCAGGAACGTGTCGAATTGGCCCCTTGTCGGCTTTCACAAGTACAAACGCTACTACATAACATCTTGGAATACAATGTGTTACACCAAACGCAACTATAATAGTTGCACTTATAGCATTTAATGCATACAATTCAACAAGCTTGGCATCCAAATCTGATGTGGGGCAAGGAAAGAAAACACGAAAGGAAAGGAAAGGAAAGGGGGAAACAATGGTGCAGCACAGCGAAGCAGCGTCGGTTGGTATTTCGACTAAGGAGCAACAAGAGATTGTTGAGATCTATACCAAGCTTCGCGAAGCGGAAGCCAAACTCGTGGGGCCGGACGGTAAGACTGAGATCCTACCGAACAACCTCTACTCGTTTTTGCTGCGCTTGCTTGCCGATCTGCGGGCAGGAAATTCGGTAACCATTCTTCAAAGCAAACACGAATTAACAACCGTCGAGGCTGCGAAGATTCTGGGTGTCTCTCGACAGTTCTTGATTCAGTTGCTTGAGAAGGGAGACATCGCTTATCACAAAGTCGGAACACATCGGCGCATGTATGTGCGCGACGTGCTCGCTCATAAGTCAAAGCGCGATACGTCGCGGCGGAAAACGTTAGATGATTTAGCTCACACGGAATTTCAACAGGGAGATTACGACAAGGTTCCCGATGATTTTCACCCAGGAGAATGAATATTCGGCTGTGCTGGATGCCTGCGTTCTTGTGCCAATGGCATTGTCTGATCTGCTTCTAAGGTTGGCTGAAGAACCAGCTCTGTACCGTCCATTATGGAGTGCTGAGATACTCGCCGAAGTTGAGCGTGCTCTTCAAACCAAAATAGGACGATCTGCCGAGGATGCCTCTTGGAGAATCAATCAGATGGCGGCAGCTTTTCCGGAAGCATTGGTCAATGTACCGAAAGAGTTACTATATGCGGTCAAATGTATTCCGGATGAGAAAGATAGGCACGTTTTAGCGGCAGCGGTTATGGCGCATGCCAATGCGATCGTGACGCAGAACACGAAGCATTTTCCGAGCGAATGTCTCACGAAGTTCGGCGTTCTTTGCCAGAACGCTAGTGATTTCTTGATTCATCAGTTCCACCTTTGCCCGCAGATAGTGCTAGATAAATTGGACGATCAAGCCGCTGGAATTGGGAGAGACAGACAGTTCGTATTGTCGAGTCTAAACAAGATCGTGCCTCAATTCTGCGCAGAATTGAATGGGAGTGGTTAAGTGATAAGGGCGATAGGCTCTATTCATCAAGTTCGCCGTGAACTGAGCCAATAACACGAAGGCCCGATTCGCTGAATCCTTGCCGGGACGCGAATCGAGCCTTGGTGGACTTGAAAATGTCTTGCGGAGGGGTTTCTAGTTTGGTCGCTAGTACCCGCCTGATAAGCGGGGTTTCCTCCGGGAAAAGGGTTTGATCCCCTGCCCCTCTGCCATTGTAACGCACTCAACGCGGGAGAACGCAAGGTTTTCCCGAAGGACACGAACCAATGGCTAAACCAATGGGCCTTCAGTTCGGCCCCTACCCACTTACTGATTCCGGTGTAGATGCCAATGTATCGGCATCCATTGGAGCATATGCATTAGGCGAGCACCGTACCGATGGCATTTTCTACATCGATTACATTGGTCGCTCTGATGTTAACTTGGCCGCACGGCTCAAACAGCACGTAACTGAGCCGTCGCCGCATTTCCGGTTCACCTATTGCCCTTCGGCAAAAGCGGCATTCGAGAAGGAGTGTAACCTGTATCACGATTTCACTCCACCGAAGAACAAAGTCCATCCGGCTAGGCCGCAGAATTCAAATTGGTCTTGCCCGCGCTGTACGATTTTCCACTAGGCGTTTCGGAATCGGTCAGCAAGCGGAGAATATCTCGCAATGCGACCATATAGCCGTAATGCCAGTACGCTCGCTCCCGACTGTTCTCATCCAGGTGCTTTTGCTCGCTGAGGCAGTCGGGAGCATTCTGTTCCAGCCAATTTTGCAAATCGGCTGCTCGTTTTTCGATGGCACTAATATCAGTGAATTCGGTCACGGTGGGTTAGAAGTCCGTTCCGCAGCGGGGGTTCGCCGGAAGTTACTTGCTTTCAGGTAGGACTCCGCGCTACTGTGCCGCACGCCCCTACTGGCATCGGGGTTTTGTGCTTTCTGGCCCGATCTTACCTTACATCGCAACTCCGAAATTCGGAGTCCGCTCCCTGTCACCTCAAATATCAACATTCTCCCAGTTTGTGTCAAAGTAATAGTCGCGGGTATAAGTCCTTTGTTTTCACGGGCCAGTCGGACCAATCTCCGTAACTCACTGATTCTAATAAACCGTGGTCGGGGGTGCCCCTTTGGTCCATGAAAAGAAAGGACTTACTGAACGACCTAAGGTCAGGCCGCCTTGCGCGCTTGCGCCGTGGGAAGCAGCTCGATATCGGGCAGCTGCCACGTCTTGTCGAAGAGAGGCTTCTCCGGGCCGTGGAAGCGCAAGGCGACGACCCAGTTCTTGCCGGGCGTGGTTTGGATCCAATTCGATTCTTTTCGGGAAGGCGCCGCCGCGCCGAAATAAAGATCGAACGAGCCGTCGACGTTCTTCTGGAGGCCGTGATCGCCGGGATTAATTTGCAGGCGAATGGCGTGGCGAAGGAACGCGAAAGACTCAGCGTCGTAAACGGTGGCTTCCCAAGACTGACTTGCCGGAACCTTCGGAGGGATGCGAAGGCGATAGTCGTGGTCGCCGTTCAGTGGTCGGCCTTCGGAGTCGGAGGAGGCGTCAAGCTGGAGCGGTGCCTTGGCGAGCCGGGCGAGAGCCGCGTGAGATTTGAAGAAGAAAGCGGCGCGCCGGTCGATGTCGAGGTAGTGGTCAGTTTCGAAAGAGAAGGCAGTCTCTGCGCCGACCGAAGAGGGCGTGGTCCATCGGCCGTCGGCCCAGTAGAGATCTTCGTGAAGTGACGCGCCGGCGACGAACCACAGGTGCGCTTCGCGGGCGGCCTGATCGAGAATCGCGCGCAGAAAAGGATCCGGTTCGAAAGGCTTGTCCCTCTCGATTCCGAGAACTCGTAATTGACCCATGATGGCGAGATCGCGAGGAAGCAACGGTTCTTCGTTCACCATGCGCGAGAGACTCACGTAAAGGCTGTGATCGAAGCGGACGATGCCATCGAAAAGCTGGCCGCTCATATCGATGAAGCGCTGCTCAGGCGGATTCTGCGATTCAGGCAGCGGACAGACACTGAGCTTTTTGACAAGTGCGATCGCCTTCTCGAGATCGGCGTACGACGGCCCTGCCGGAACGGTGCGCATGAGCGCGTATCCGTTGAATGTGCGGAAAGAAAGCGGTATGTGCCCGAGCGGAATCTTGCCGGTGTAGTTTGGCGGCAACAGCACATACTTGGCGCCGGTGCCCTGGTCGGTGCCGTGCGGACCGACGTCGGAGACCGGAACCTGCCACGCGTCGACGAGCGATCCGTGAAGAGCGGGGCCGATGGCGGGTGGCACATCGAGAACGAGAGGACCGTTTTTCAGGTTGAAGTTGAAATAGACGTAGCGCGCGGTCGCGTTGAGCGCGGTGGTCTGAATTTTCCAATCGGCAGTCTTTGACCAGAAGACGATGTCGCCATAACCGGCCGCGGCGTCGCGGAAGAATGCCTGGCGCATGGCATCGACGCTGACGATCGGCATTCCCCAGATGGCAGCCTCGATGGCACGGCGATGCAGCGTTTGCAGAGAGAGTTCGGAAGACGCGCGAGTGGTGCGTGGTCGCTTGCGGTTGGTTTCGTCGCTGATGAGGGAAGCGGGCATCGATCAGGCTACTTTCCGGGACTGCGGCATAAAAATCGCTCGATTGCGACATCGAGACACCGCGGTGAATCAGCAATCGGCGAACTGGTCAGGTTGAGATGCGGCATGGTCACCACTCGGGTCAGGCAGCTTTGTCTTTTGCGGCTCCGACGGGAACGGGCTCGGGGAACTTCCATTTGCCGTTGAGGATCTCGGTACGCGGACGGTACAAGCGGACGGTTGCATTCCAGCCGGGCATGATTGGCAGGCAGTTGGGGGTCCTGGTGTCGCAACCGCCGAACTGTATCGTTACAGAACCGTCGGCGTCTTTTTTTGCGGTAACGCTGTTGACGTTGTAGGCGTTGAGAGGATTGGGCTGGAGATAACCTTCCGCGTTGTAGACAGTGATCGACCAGAACGAGTCCACGGGAACATCTTTGGCGCGTAGCCGGTGTATGGTAACGCCATCGTTATGCACCGGCGTGAGGTTGAAGTAGGTCGCGTCGCGCTCGGGATTGCCTCCCCAGGCGGATGCAGTGACGATGAGATGGCGGACCGGATCGACTTCTCCGCGGCTGCCGAAGGCATGACGGAAGTCAGGAAGGCTGGTGTTGAGGACGAGGAGAGCCTCGCGAATCTTTGCCTGGCTGGCCGGATCCCAATTTGGTATCTCGAAACGGCCGGGACCGCCGGACTGACGAAACTTGATGCCATCCTGCAGGGCATGGACGGTTTTGAGGTCATTGGGATCGTTCGGGTCAGCAAGAGTTCGGACGGCGGCCAGAACATATCGCGTTCCGATCTTGTCTTTACTGAGAATGTGAGCTCCGGAGCCGTAGTAGACGCCGTGAACGTAGTGATCTTCGTCAACGACCATGAGTGTCATAAAGCGCGCCCCGGGATCGGGCATGGTAATGGTGACGGGACCGGCGTCGAGATCGAAGACTGCCGATGAATAGAGAGTGTCGCGGTTGATGCGAGGAACAGGTTGTCTGTCGAGAGGCGCCGGTTCGCGCAGGTGATTGAACTTGCCGAAGGCGTCTTGCTGCTGAATGGCGAGAGAGAGTGCGCGATCGGTTTCGGCGCGAATGAAGTTATCGAGGTTGACGGGCACGGCGTTGGTCACGGGTCTCCTCCTGCGGATGGTTCGGGCTTTCGTTCATCGCACTTCTTCAAAGTCACCGGGCTTCCAGGCGCCATCGAAGGCAGATTTTTCGGGTCCGTAGATACGGAAGTAGGTGAACCATCCTTTCTGGGGGATGGTCTTGATCCATTCGTTCTCGTGTCCGGCGGGAGCTTTGGGGCCGAAGAAGAGATCGACGGCGGATCCGGTTTTGTCTTTCAGTTCGAACATGGAGCGGAGCGCAGCCTTGCCCTGATCGGTATCGATCTCGCTGCGCGACTGGTTGTCGTAAACCGTGAGGGACCAGAAGAGGCGTGCGGGAACAGGGAGCGGCACGGTGAGCTTGTAGGTTTTGGCGCCGTCAACGTAAGCTCCAGTGCGGTCGCGAAGGCCGAGCCAGTAAAGCGAACCGGCGCCGGCATCGCGGCGGAACATGGCGGGGGAAGCGCCAATGGCCTGATAGAACCAAACCTCGCGGGCATCGAGGTCAAGGTAGGAGGCGGCAACAAAGTCGCCGTTTTCGGGGCGCAGGCCGGCCCATTCCCAGCGGCGATCGCGCCACACGATGCGGTCGGGGCGACGGTCGGCGAAGGCCTGCACTCGCATCTGAGCGTTCGCGGTCACGGCGGCGGTCTCGAGAATCTGCTTCATGCGCGAGTCGGGCGAGAACAGTTTGCCTTTGAGGATTCCAAGCGCGGCGAGTTCTCCGTAATACGCGCGATAAGGTTCGAAGACAGGTTCGTTGTGAATTACTTCCGCGAGGACCTCCCAGTACCTTAGGTTGGTTTCCCATTTCACCGGCGTCGTGTACTGCGGCCTGGCGGTGAGATCGACCCACTGTGGCTCTTTCCAATCCGCCGGGGGATCGAGAGGATGGACCTTGATGGTGCGCAGACGATCCATGGCGCCTGTAACGTCGCCGTTAACCGGGAGGGAGCGGGCACCGATGATGAGCTGGTTGGTGGTGGAGGTGTGAACGATGTATCCGTCTGGGACTTTTGCGTTATAGCCGGGCGGCAGGATGAGGTGCTTGCCGCCATTGCCGGCGTCGGGGCCGGGCAGTCCCATGTCGGCAACCCAGCGTTGATTGACATCCATGGCGACAACGATCAGAGGTCCGGGCTGGAGCTCGATCACCATCGGACCGTGGGAAAGATCGATGGGGATGGGGCCGTAAGGCGTGTCGGAGTTGGGCGTAAAGATGACGTGACGAGGCTTGGTGTCGAGAACTGCGAAAGTTTTGTTTGGAGTGATACCGATGTCGGCGTTGCCCTTCATGATGGCGGCGCCGGAGACGGTGGGATAAAAGAACTTGTAGGCTTGGACTGCGCGATGCAGGTCGGCGTCGTCATAGGCTTTCTGAATCGTCGGGAAGGTCGGATATCCGTTCTTGAATTCGTAGTCGCTGGATGGAAAACGATCGAGCGGTGGCTTGAGAGCAGTTGCCATCTTCACCTCTGGGACCCGAGTAGCCCTCAACCACGCGAGTTGGACGACAAGGAGCCCGGCTTGATAAACAGTCCAGCTGATTTAAAGACGAGAGGCGCGGACGAGAAAACTGTCACAGTTAACAGGAATTTGGAGCAGAGAAGCTGACTCGAGACCGGTGCAGCGGGGGCAGGTGGGCGTCAACTTCGGTCATGTTAACCGTATTTTCAACAACTTATTTCTTTAACAACAGCGTTTATCGTCAAGGTATCTGCAATCTAATCGAGATTTCGGGTACACTTGCCCGCGAAATGATCAGGTGGCAATGATCATTTTCTGCGATGTGGCAAGCTGGCGGCCGCATCGGTTGGGGCAGGGCCTCCCTTCAAAGAAATACCCAGGTACGCGGTGCGCTACAAATTAGACCTGCGAGCTCGGCTGAAAAGCTGACTTGCTTGCTGAAAACCCTGTGGATTCACTCCAGCTCTGGAGGCTGGTGAAGACACATTGTTTCGGTCCTCTGGGCAGGAGAGGGTCTCGATGGCGTTTTTGAGAATACTGGTGGTCGAGGATTTCGAGCCGTTCCGACGGTTCATTCGCGCGGAGCTCGAACAAAGGGTGGAGATCAAGGTCGTAGGGGAAGCAGTCGATGGGCCTGAAGCAATCAAGAAGGCAAACGAACTGAAACCCGATCTTGTGTTACTGGATATCGGCTTGCCGAAGCTGAGCGGAATGGAAGTCGCAAGACAGATACGAGACTGTGTTCCGCAAGCGAAGATCCTGTTTGTGAGCCAGGAACCATCGCCTGAGGTCGTGCGAGAGGCGTTGGAACTGGGGGGCGCGGGCTACGTTCACAAACCGAGCGCGAGGCGAGATCTGCTGGCGGCGATCGATGCTGCGCTCGAAGGGAAGCGATTTGTAAGTGGCAGCGTAGGATACCCGGAGGACGCGGGCGCTCCTCCGCGTCACGAAGCGCAGTTTTATTCGGATGACCAGGTTTTTCTGGAGAGTGCGGCTGACTTCCTGGCGAAGGCGCTGCGATCCGATAATGCCGCGATCGTGCTGGCGACCAGCGATCACCGCGAGTGTCTGCTGGAGAAGCTCAAGCGATATGCCTGCGACGTGGAGAGTGCGATCGTGCGAGGAACGTACATTTCGCAGGATGCCGCCGATGCTCTGGCCGAGAGCATGGTGGATGGACTGCCGGACCGTAGACTCTTCTTCGAAGGCCTGTCGCATCTGATCGAGCGCGCGACGAGCGCCGCCACCAGCAAACAACCTCGTATTGCGATATGTGGCGAATGCGTGGGATTGCTGTGCGCAGAAGGCAATACCAAGGCGGCAATCCAGATCGAACAGACCGGCAACGATCTTCTCAAGACGCATAACGCCGAAATCCTCTGCGGATATCCGATCAGCGCGTTTCAAGGCGAAGACGGGGATCACGCCATACGCTGCATTTGCGCCGAGCATACTTCTGTTACGTTCGGGTGAAAATCGGCCAGCGCGGGAAAAACCTGCGCAGTAAGTCAATTTCAGCCACTCCTGAGAGAGCTGCGGCTTAACGGGCGTGGTTCATTGCGTTTATGAGAGGGGTGCCATAAGATGGATCAGCGATCACTTCTGTCACGAACATTGCCAACGCGAGCAATGAGTGATAGACATGACAGTTAGTACCTACCCGGAATCAAGGCCCTACGTAGTGGCGAGAGACTACCGATGGTTAACCTTCCCCGACTCGCGATTTCAACATCCTCAAATCATCTCCAAGCCGGCGTCAGACCGGTATTGAGTTCCAGACTGTCGGACCTGCAAGGGGGAATGCTTCAGTCGAGGCGAGACTCTTTCTCGTAACGGCCGAAGCGTGAGCGTGCGAAAGGCGGCAGCTCATGGATATCACGGAACAAAAACCGAAGGAACAGAAGTTGCGGAATCGCCCTGAAGTTCTCCTGGGAATTATCGAATCGGCCATGGAAGCGATCATCGCCATCGATGAGTCGCGGAGGATCGTTCTATTCAATGCGGCTGCCGAGAAGATTTTCGAGTGCCCGGCCGCGGAAGCGATGGGCGGCTCGGTCGATCGATTTATCCCGCAACGCTATCGCGTGCGTTACAGCGAGAAGATTGCCACGATCGCCGAAAGCGGAATTGCCGCTCGCGCTTCGGGCAGCCTGGGAAGGCTATGGGGCCTGCGCCCGACGGGCGAGGAGTTTCCGATCGAGGTTTCGATCACGCAAATCGAAACGGACGGAGAGAAGCTGTATGCGATGGCGATCCGCGATGACAGCCAGCGGCGTGGTGCGGAAGTGGCGGTTCGCGAAAGCGAGCAGCGCTTTCAATTGATAGCCGACCATGCTCCGGTGCTGATCTGGATGTCGGGTACCGACAAGCTCTGCACGTACTTCAATCAGCCCTGGTTGAAGTTTACCGGACGCACCCTGGAAGCGGAGTTGGGAAACGGATGGGCGGAGGGTGTGCATCCCGAGGACCTGCAGCGCTGCCTGGAGACCTATGAACAGTCTTTCGATCGCCGGGAGAGATTCCGGATGGAATACCGGCTGCGCCGGTTTGACGGTGAGTATCGCTGGATATTGGACGTCGGGGCGCCGCGATTCAATCAAGACGGTTCGTTTGCGGGCTACATTGGAGTGGGCATCGACGTCACCTATCGCAAGCTGATCGAGAACGAGCGTAAAGCGGCTGAAGAGAGGCTGCGCGAGTACGAGAAGGCCGTGGAAGGGCTGGAAGAGATGATCGCGGTGGTCGATCGCGACTATCGATTCCTGCTGGCCAACCGAAAGTTCCTGACGATGCGCGGGATGACCAGGGAGCAGGTGGTGGGACACACGATGTCCGAGGTGCTGAACAAGGACATGTGGGAAGCTGTCATCCGAGAGAAGGTGGAAGAAGCCTTCACTGGCAAGGTCGTCAAGTACGAGATGAGCTACAAATATCCTGAGGTGGGGAACCGGGACGTTTCTGTTTCTTATTTTCCGATGGATGGTGTGACGGGCGTGGATCGGGTGGCGTTGATCGTGCGCGACATCACAGAAGAAAAACGTGCGGAAGAGGTGTTGAGAGAGAGCGAAGAGAAGTTCCGCAGCGTGTTCCAGGACGCCGGCATCGGGATGGTGATTGTCTCGACCGAGGGACGTTTTCTGTATGTCAACGATACGTTCTGCGGATACCTGGGGTACACGCAGAAAGAGCTGACTGGGATGTCCGTGCAAGCAATCACCGTTCCTGAGGACTGGGGGCAATTTTCCGAACGGCTGCGAGAAGCGCTGGACAAAGGGATGAATTTCCGCAACATCGAAAAGCGCTGCCTGCACAAGAGCGGTCGAGTGGTATACACGAACAGCAGCGGGATCGTGATCCGTGGACCAAACGGCGAGCCGAGATATTTCGTGGGCGAAGCGATCGATGTGACCGAGCGCAAGCGCGCCGAAGAAGCGCTGGCGGGCATGAGCCGGAAACTGGTGGAAGCACAAGAGCGCGAACGAGCTCGCCTGGCGAGGGAACTGCACGACGACATCGGCCAGCGGCTGGCGTTGCTGACCATCGAGCTGGAGCAGTTGGAGCAGGATCCGCCGAGGCTGTCGTCGGAAGTGCGGCGAATTGTGCATGGACTGAGGACACAGGCGTTGGATCTTTCTACCGATCTGCAGACGCTTTCGCACGAGCTGCACTCGTCGAAGCTGGAGTACCTGGGTATTGTGGCGGCGATGAAGGGCTGGTGCGACGAGTTTGCGCGGCGGCAGAAAATGGAAGTGAAGTTCAACAGCCACGACGTACCAGGCGCGTTACCGTCGGAGATCGCGCTGTCGTTGTTCCGCGTGTTGCAGGAAGCGATGAATAACGCCGCCAAGCACAGCAAGGCGCGACGGATTGAAGTGCAGCTGCGCGGAACGCCGAGAGACATCGACCTGACGGTGACCGATCTTGGCAAAGGCTTCGATGTGCCTTCAGCGACGAAAGGACAGGGTCTTGGACTCACCAGCATGCGGGAGCGGGTGCGGCTGGTGAGCGGAACGATCGCGATCGAATCGAAGCCGAAGTCGGGAACCACGGTTCACGTTCGTGTTCCGTATCACCTGCGAAGCATTTCCGAACGGGCGGCAGGATAGTCGCGTGGCTTGATCGTTCCTATTCCTGTCGGGCATGAGATAGTTATGATGGCGCTACGAAATGAAATCGGGCTTCGTCACCATTCTCGGCCGTCCTAATGCAGGCAAGTCGACGCTGCTGAACACGCTCGTCGGATCGAAGATCGCCATCGTTACGCATAAACCGCAGACGACGCGCAATCGCGTGCAGGGAATCATCAACCTGGCGGCAAAAAAAGGAAGGCCGGCGGCGCAGGTAATCCTGATCGACACGCCTGGCGTTCACAAGCCCGATACCAGACTCAACCAGCGCATGATGCAAGAGGTGCGCGAGGGGCTGGAAGGCAGCGACCTGATCCTGCTGATCAGCGACGCGACGGAGAGATTTGGTCCCGGCGACAAGTTTGTGCTCGACATGGTGAAGAAGGCAGAGACACCGGCGTTCCTGCTGCTGAACAAGGTGGATCTGATCAAGCAGAAAGACAAGCTGCTGGCGATCATCGAGCACTGGCGACAGCTACACGAATTTGTAGAGATTGTGCCGATATCGGCGAAGAAGAAAGACAACCTCGATGTGCTGCTCGACTTCGTTGTGAAACAGTTGCCGGAAGGGCCGCCGTATTTTCCGTCGGATCAGCTGACGGACCAGCCATTGAGATTCCTGGTGGGCGAACTGATCCGCGAGCAAGTGTTGCTGGATACGGCAGAGGAGATTCCCTACGCCTCGACTGTGCTGGTGGAGCGGTACGAGGAAGAGGGGAAACTGGTGAGGATTGCGGCGGCGATCTACTGCGAACGCGAGAGCCAGAAGCCAATACTTATCGGCAAGAACGGACAGATGCTGAAGCGAATCGGAACCGGGGCGCGGCTGCAGATCGAAGAGATGCTCGATAAGAGAGTGTTCCTGGAACTATTTGTGAAGGTGAAACCGGGATGGCGCGAGTCGCGGCAATTCGTAGATGAGTTGGATTGGCGGCGGCAGATCGAGAGCATGATTCCGACCCGGATCGAAGACCAGGACTAGAGGTCAGGACTGTGCGTGCAGGTCGCACGCTTCGCGGCATTCCAGGCAGTAATACTGTCCATCTCCACATAGACGGATCTGGTGCTCGCCCTGACAGAGGCAGCAATACTTTTGACAGTCACACCGCTCTTCGACCAAATCGCAAACCGCGCAACGAAACGCTTCCGCCATGATGAGAATGTATCGCAACCGGCGGAAGGGCGGGCAGTGACGAAGGGAATCCATCGTAACTACTTCACACATAAAGCCCTTTCAGGTTCGCGCCGATGTCTGGCTTAGTCCAGGTTCCCTATGCGGCTTCGTTGGATTACGGTGTTGTGCGCACTAACCCTGAAAATCTGCCTGATTGGCGCCACGCTTTTGCTGGGGTGCATGGTGCTGGAGCGGAACTATGCCACGCTGGAACGGGAGCACGCGGAAGGAGATTTGACGCATGTTTGCGTAATCCTTCAATCGCAGATGGAAGATCTCAATGTGATGGCGCGCGAGTATGCAGCCTGGGACGATACCTATTCGTACATGGTTCGCGCGAAGGCCAGCTATGTGACTTCGGGGCTGTCGGGCGCGGTGTTTCAAGTGCGCGGGATCAATCTTTATATGCTGGTGGATGTCGAGGGAAAGGTTGTGCTGGCGCAGCACTACGGTGACGAGGCCGGGGCAACTCTAGAGGCGGACCGGGAGCAACTGGTGCGTGCGGTGAAACGGCGCTCGCGAGGCAGCGAGCCGGTGGCGGGGCTGATGACGCTGACGTCGGGTCCGGCGATGGTTGCAATGCGGCCGGTTCTTCCTACGAATGAAAAGGGAGCCGCACGTGGGACGCTAGTGATGGTGCGGCCGCTGTTACGGGACCAAATGGCGACCCTATCGAGGCTCTCGGATCTGCCGATTACGATCTCCGGGACGGCGGGAGACGCAGCGGAGATACGTGGGAACGGGGAGCTAACTCATTCCGAGATCACAACCGTCCCGCTGGACGAAGAGCGGCTGCTGGCCTCTACCATGCTCAAGGATCTTTGGGGGCAGCCACGTATTCGCTTGCAGATCGAGCATGATCGCAGCATATGGCGGCAGGGCAAGCAGACGATCCGCGCATTGTTGCTCGTGCTGCTCGTGGTGGGCCTCTTGTTCGCCGCAGCCAATGTTTGGCTGATGCAGCGCCTGGTGGTGCGCAGGGTGGAACGGCTGATCCGATTTACGAACGATGCGGCGAGCGATGGAGGACTCAACGCCCGGGTGCAAATTTCAGGATCCGACGAAATTGCGCTGCTTGGACGCCGGATGAACCAGATGCTGGAGCGACTGCAGATCTCCCAGGAGAAACTGTTGGGGGTGCAGGAGCGGCTGCGATATGAGGCATCGCATGACAATCTGACAGGGATATGGAATCGTTGCGCTGCGATGCAGTTGCTCGACCAGGAGTTGGCACGCAGCGAGCGAGACGGTTCGTCAGTGGCGGCGATCATGTTCGACGCCGATCACTTCAAGCGGATCAACGATCACTTCGGGCATTCGACGGGAGACCGGGCGCTGCAGGCGATTGCAGCAGCGATCACGCGCAACCTGCGCAGCTTCGATATTTGCTGTCGCTACGGCGGGGAAGAATTCCTGGTGATAGCGCCGAAGTGCAACCTGGAACAGGCGACGCGGCTGGCGGAACGCATCTTGAGCTACCTGCGGGGATCGCCAGTGACGATTCCGGATCACTCGTTCTGCGTGACGCTTAGCGCTGGCGTTACAGCGGGAACATCTCCGTGCGCTGCCGAGGACCTGGTGATGGTGGCCGACCGGGCGCTGTATCGGGCCAAGGCAAAGGGGCGGGATTGCGTGCAATCGGAAGGGGTGCCGGAGAGCAAAGCGGTGCGAAACCAATGGCTGGCAGCGGAAGGGATTCACCGGGTCATCTAGCGTTCTTTCGTGGAGCGATATTCATGCAGTTCGGCGGCGGATGCGTCAATTCCGCGGAATTGCGACCTTCGTCACCCGCCGCAAGCCTGCCAATGTGTTAAAAATGTGCATTAGCCCAATCAAGGCCATTGCAGGACGGAATGCATAAATTCGTTTTTCATAATGGACGTGTGTCAGCGCTGGCGGACGTTCGCCTTTCACCCGGACAAGCAGGATTGTTCAATGGCTGGGGAGTTTTCAGCACACTGCGGATTTATCGCGGCCGTCCGTTCGAGTTCGATCACCACTTCGATCGACTGGCGCGGGATGCGCAAAGAATTTCGATTCCGTTGCCCTACACGCGCCAGCAGGTACTCGCTGGCGTGACGGAGCTGATCGGCGCGAACCAGCTGCAGGACGGTTGTATGCGCATTTACTTCGTGAACAACCAGGCGGCAGTGTGGTCGAGCGACGAGAAGTTTCCGGCGATCGACTGGATCATGTACACAGTCGACCTTCCGATGCGGGTCGGCGCTGTCAAGTTGGCGTTACAGGAAAACGGACGTTATGCGGCTCATCCGCTGGCGGGAACGAAGGTTACTTCGTGGCTGCAGAACGTCTGGGTGGTGGACCGCGCGCATCACCGCGGATTCGAAGACGCCATCCTGCTGAATGAACACGGGAACGTTACCGAATGCACCGCGGCCAATGTTTATATCGTGAAGAACGGGCAGGTAAGCACTCCGCCGCTTTCGTCCGGGTGCCTGGCCGGCGTAAGCCGGCTTCTACTGGAAGAGATGGCGCCGAAGCAGGGAATGTCGATCGTCGAGCGCGATTTCACGGCGGAAGAACTGTATGCAGCTGACGAGGTGTTCATCAGCTCTACCACGCGACAAATCCAGCCTGTAGCGCAGATTGAAGATCATTTCTACGCGCCGGCTCCGGGACCGATGACGGAGAAACTGGCGGCGATCTTCGACGAGTACGTGAAGCAGAGTGCCGGCGCAGTGACCGCGGCGCGATAGCCGGAGAACATCCTCTCTGCCGCGGGTCAACAAGCGTGTCGCAGGTCACTGCAAAACCACGTGACGCTTGTCCATACTGAAAACAAACCACGGCCCACAGGGGGAGGTTCCTATGATTGCCCTGAAACTGGTCCGTCTAATCGAGAATCACCACGAACAACTTGCGCACTCGTTGATGCGGAAATTGGAAGAATCATCGAAGTGCAGGGATTTGATCCGGCTGGTCCCGAGGCAGGAGATCGAACTGCGGGTGGAGGAAGTGTACCGGCATCTCTCCGACTGGCTGGTCACACGCACCGAACACGACGTTTTTGTGTCCTATACCGCGCTTGGAGAACACCGGTTCCAACAGGAAGTACCGTTCCAGCAACTCATGTGGGCCATCATGCTGGTGAAGGAAAACCTGTGGGACTTCCTGGAACGCGAGTCGGTGGAAGTGTCGGCGATGAACTTGCATGGCGAGTTCGAACTGTTGCGAATGCTGGATCATTTCTTCGACAAGGCTCTTTACTATGCTTCTCTCGGATATTGGGAGGCGCATGAGTTCGAGGAGCGCGAACGGCGACTCAGCCAGGCAGTGTGAGTTGCGAAGCCGGAAAAAAACGAAGGGGCACGTTGAACGTCCGTGCCCCGATCGAAGGATTCTGCGCGGAGACTACATGCCCTTCTGCGAAGGGTCGACCTGCTTGGCCTTGGGATCGCTGGCGGCGACAAGTTGTGAAACTCGCCTCTGGAAATACTGTTTCGCAAGCTTGTCGACTTCTTCCTGGAACTGCACTTGCCGGCGGCTTTCACAGATCGAGTAGAGATTGGTGGCTTCCTGCAGTTTGTCGGCAGGCGAGCCGTCGCTGCGAATGCGGCGTTGCTTTTCGGCTTCCACGACCTTCGTCAGCACCGTGTTGGCGTTCGAGACGGTCACGGAATTCATGACGGCGTCGACGGCCGCGCTAAGCTGAGCGGGATCGGTTTGCGGTCCGACGGAAGGGAGCTGCGCGACCCAACGATCCGCAGCGTCGAGCGCCAGTTGCTGATTCGTTTTCGCCTGGACCGGGGTGTGCGGGAACGTAAGGCGGGCAAGATCTTCGGGGTGGACCAGGTCCAGATCGGGATGCTGGTCGAACCACTTCAAGAGCGCCTTGGTCACCTGCTCATCGGCAATCGGCGAGCCGAGCGTCGAGGAAACATAGCCGGCGGGCAACATCTGGATGGGTGCTCCGCAGGGCGTGTCGCGATCTTCGGCGCGGCCGAAATCGCCGTTCTGATCGTCGTAAACCTTTTTCGGTGTGCTGGTATGGGCACGGCTCTGACGAGCGACGTCGCCCAGGCTGTCACCATCGCTGCTCTGCGCGATGAGGGCGGGCGCAAAGGCAAACAGCAACACGGCAAGGGAAAACGAAAAACGCTTCATTGGATCTGGAACCTTTCTTGCTAGAACTCTGGTTTGAGTTTGCCGCAAAACGGATTACGGAGGGTAATTACCGAGGTAAGGAAGGGACCATGGACTTAGGTCACGAGTTGGGGCCAGACGGCTGGGGCGGGGAAAGGCGCGCCTTGCCCGCCGATTGCGCATCTCTTATGATCAGGGGTCCGAACCGCGAATCCTATGTCAGCCAAGAAACCAGAGAACAAAGAAAGCCGCCGCTCCATGGTGGAAAATCCGGCGGTGAGCGAAACGACGGAAGGCCGGCATCCCGCGGCGTCCGAACGTGAATGGGCCGAACGAACGTTAGCTCCGACGCTGGAGAAGACGCCTGAGAAGGCAATTGGCGCAGCGACCGGAACGAATGTCGACGAGCATGGGAACGCGCGGTTCAGCACGATTTCGAATGTTCCGATCCGGCGACTTTATACGGAGGCTGATCTTCCCGGGGACTGGAGCTACGACCGTAACCTCGGATATCCCGGGCAGCCACCGTACACGCGGGGAATTCATGCTTCCGGCTATCGCGGGAAGATGTTTACGATGCGCCAGTTCTCGGGCTTCGCGTCTCCCGAGGAGACGAACCAGCGCTACAAGTACCTGCTGGAACATGGCGGCAGCGGATTGTCGGTAGCGTTCGATTTGCCGACGCTGATGGGGTATGACTCGGACCATCCGTTTTCGGAGGGCGAAGTCGGCAAGTGCGGCGTGGCGATCGATTCGCTGGAGGACATGGAGATCCTGTTCAACGGGATCGAACTGGAAAAGATCACGACGTCGATGACGATCAATTCACCGGCGTCGGTGCTGTGGGCGATGTATTTGGTGGTTGCCGAAAAGCAGGGTGCGGACTGGAAGGAGATCTCGGGGACGATCCAGAACGACATTCTGAAGGAATACATCGCGCAGAAGGAGTACATCTATCCGCCGTCGCCGTCGATGCGACTGGTGATCGATACCTTCGAGTTCGGATCGAAATTCACGCCGAAGTTCAACACGATTTCGATCAGCGGATACCACATTCGCGAAGCCGGGTCGACCGCGCTGCAGGAACTGGCGTTCACAATCTACGACGGTGTTGAGTACGTGGAATGGGCGCGGCGGCGTGGACTGGATGTCGATGAATTCGGGCCGCGGCTGAGCTTCTTCTTCAATGCCCATAACGATTTCTTCGAGGAGATCGCGAAGTATCGCGCCGCGCGCAAGATCTGGTATCGGCTGATGAAGGACCGCTTTGGCGCGAAGCAGGCGCGGACCTGGCTGATGCGATTCCATACGCAGACTGCGGGCGTTTCGCTGACGGCGCAGCAGCCGATGAACAATATTGCGCGAGTGGCGATCCAGGCGATGGCGGCCGTGCTGGGTGGAACGCAATCGTTACATACGGATTCCTATGACGAAGCCCTGGCGCTTCCCACGGCCGATGCCGCGCGAATCGCCTTGCGGACGCAGCAAATCATTGCTTACGAGACGGGCGTGGCGAACACGATCGACCCCCTGGGCGGATCGTATTTCGTGGAGAAGTTCACGCTCGATATGGAAAATGGCGCGTTCGACTACTTCGAGAAGCTGGACGCCATGGGTGGGATGGTGAAGGCGATCGAGCGCGGGTATCCGCAGAAAGAGATTGCTGAGGCCAGCTACCAGTTCCAGCGGGCGGCGGAGGCACGCGAGAAGGTGATAGTTGGGGCGAACGAGTTTACGATCGAGGAAGAGGCGCCGGAAACCCTGTACATCGACGAATCGGTGGCGCAGGCGCAGACGGCCAAGCTGAAGGCGCTGCGCGAACGGCGATCAAACGGAGAAGTTACACGCCGGCTGACCGCACTGAAGAAAGCGGCGGCGCAGGAGCCGAAGGTCAAAGCCGGCGGAACGATCTCCGAGGCGAATACGATGCCGTACATTATCGAGGCGGTGCGGGCGTATGCGACGGTCGGCGAAATTTGCGATGCCCTGCGAGAGGTTTACGGGACGTACGAAGAGACGAGCATCACGTAGTGTGCTTGGCAACAGCGTGCACTAATCACCATCTGGCGCCCCAGCGAGCATGACGAAGTGGTTTCGGCGGGTGCAGGAGTCCGAGCATCACTCCGGCGCAGAAGGCGAGTCGATTAAATAAGGTAGTCATCGGTTGGTCAGCATTTTCCGTACATTCGAATTCAATCCAGAAATCCAAGTCATTCACAAAGCGAATCCGTCGCGCCTTGGTTCACCTCAGGCGGCGTGGATCGTCTCGAGGGAGAACTCCAGGTCGTCGAGGCTGAATTCGGAGAGATAGCAATCACCGGGCTCGCCGCGCCGGAAGTCGCGCAGGAAGGCCGGCCACAATTCGCGCGCCGGCCCGAGAAACACGCTCTGGTGCGGCTTGGCGGGTTCGGCGAGGAGATCCGCGGTCGCGCCGATCAGCACCACGTGAGTACCCGCAATACGATAGAACTCAGCCAAATTCAGCGCAGAGGTCGAATCCATGATGACGATGGCGAGATCGGTATCGTCCCAAGTCGTCGGTTGTCCCTGATCGGCGGTGACGATGATCTCGTCGTCGAAATTGAGCGAGGCGGTCAGAGAGCCCAGTCCAAGAGAAGGGATAGGCTTCAGCGGTGCAGTGGAGGCCGGAAGTACGAATTTCAGCTTCATGGGATTTAGCGTACATCAAGTACTTTGTATTGTAAAGTAGTTTCAGGCACTCCTCTTCCAGGGGCTTCGTCCGGAAGTTTAGCGGCGTTACTGCGTCAGGGATTGTTTCAGAACCTGGAGGCTGTCAGCTTCACGTCTGCGTGCGTCCAGGCGGCGTTGAAGCGGGCCTGGATGTTGGTTGCTTCGTCATTCTTGTGCAGCGCGCGCAGAGCCTCTGCGAGTCCATAAAGTGACCAGCCGTTTTCGCGGTGTTGTTCGAGGTCGCGGAGGTAAACCTTCTCGGCGTCGGCTGGACGATTGGCCTCGAGCAGCACGGCCCCAAGCACATCGCGCGTGGGACTGTACCAGTCCTCGGGCTCGGTATAGGGGAGCGCGTCCTGGGCGGCGACGGCCTTTTCGAGGTAAGCAATTGCCTCGTCGAAATGATGTTTGTCGGCGGCAATTTCGCCGGCCAGTTCATTTTCGGCAATGGCGACCATGCTGGCGGCGCCGGTATGCCGGGCGTGCTGAGACGGCAGGTCAGGATTGATGCTGATCGCCTTGATCGCTGCCAGGTCTTGCTCAGCTTCTGTAACTTTGTCGGTACGGAGGAGCGCGACGCCGTGCGCATAATGCCAGGTGGCTGTAGCGATCAGCAGCTTGTCGCTGGGCTTGGGATAGGCAATTACCTCGTCCCAGTGCCCGAAGCGCAGCAAGGTGACCATCGGCAGCGGCACGAAGAGATTTCCTAACTGTGGAATGCCGTCGGCAATTTCGGGCGGTACCTTGCTGACCATCTTCTTTGCGGTCGCGATCGCCTCCTGGCTGTTGCCTTCCATGGCGGTGGCGAACGTCAGCATGTGCATATTGTGCGGATAATAAACCGCAGGATAGATGCCCTGTGCCTGGCATTGCGTGATGTAGCTTTCGTCGGCAAGGATGGCGTTGCGGTTCACCTGCGCGGCATCTTCGTAGGCTCCGGTGCGAACATAAATGTGCGAGGGCATGTGGACGAGGTGACCGGCCGACGGAGCGAGCGATCCGAGAACGGCGGCGCTATGGAGTCCGCGTTCGGGTGTGGATGAGGCCTCGACGGCGTGGATATAGAAATGATGCGCACCGGTGTGACGCGGCCAGCGCTTCATGACGTACTCGAACTCATCCTCGGCGAGCTTGATTTCTGGCTTCAGTTTGCCACCCTGCTCGTAGTAGTCCCAGGGCATGGTTTCCATCCACGATGCGCCGTAAAGCGTTCGCGCATCGGGATCATTGGGGAACTTCTGCACCACGAGGTCCATGGCGATGGCATAGTCGTGATCGAGCCTGGCACGGTCGTGGTCTTTCTCGTTGGAATACCGTTTAGCTAGCGCGTCAATGAGAGCGCGTTCTTCGGCAGTAGCGTGAGGACTCAAGTCCTTCGCCTTCTGGATGGCAGCGTAGGCTTTGGCTTCGCGTTCGGGAGTGATGGGGTCGTTGAGGTTGGGGCCGAGTACGAGGGCCTGTCCCCACCAGGCCATGGCCAACGTGGGATCGAGTTTCTGCGCCTGGATGAATGCGCGCTCGGCTTCGACGTGGTTGAACGCGTAATCGAGCGAAAGACCCTGGTCGAAAAATTCCTGTGCCTTCTCGCTCTTCGTCGAGACATGGTGGTGAATGTCTCCGACGCCATGGAGCAACGGTGCGCGGGACATGTCGATGTCGTTCAGGCGATGGTCGTGCTGGGCGAAGGCGAGAGACGAGGCCAGAAGGAGCAGATACAGTTTGCGCATGGGAACACCCCGACGGTTGCGGGATAGGGTAACAGTGGATCGTGGGTCGTGGGTAGTGATTGGTAATTGGGTAATTGAAGCTCAGTCGGCGGCTTCGAATTCCGGCTCGAGGACCTCGGCTTCTTTCTTGCGGCTGATGAGAAAGACGCTACCGAGAACGATGGCAGCGCCGGCCAGCGTTCGTGATGTAACGTGCTCGTCGGCGAGGAACCATCCGAGGACAACGGCGACCACTGGATTTACGTAGGAATGGGTGGAAACAATAGCTGGTGAACTGACCTTCAGCAGCCAGGTGTAGGCCGTGAACGTCACGAGTGAACCAAAGACGATGAGGAATGCGAGCGAGAGTACGGATTTCGGGGTGAACGTGGCGGCCGAGATATGGCTGGTTTCGCCAAACAGAGTGCCGACGATCCAGAGCAGCGATCCGCCGCAAATCATTTGCATAGCGGCGAACGTAGTGGCCGGGGTGGCGGTCTTCACTCCGCGGCTGTAGATGGCGCCCGCGGCCCAAAGCAGTTCGCAGACAATGATGGCGAGCGCGGCGATCCAGTCGGCTCTCTGGCTTGCCGTGAACTTAAATGGGATAAGAACGGCGACGCCAAGCAGTCCGAGGAAGATGCCGGTGAGGATACGTGGGGTGAGTTCGCGCTCCTGGCCACGAGCGCGGGCGAGGAGGACCATCCAGATCGGGAGCGTTGACGACAAGAGCGCGGCGAGACCGGAGTCGATACGAATTTCAGCCCAGGCGAGAAGGCCATGGCAGCCGAGGAAGCAAAAAGCGCCGGCGATGAGAGCGTGCAGCCAAAGCTGAGGCTCGGGTCGCGATTCGCGGCGCACGAAGAAAATCCAGCCGAGCAGGAGAGCGCCTGCCACCAGGTGGCGCGTGCCCATCATGACCAGTGGAGGCATGGTTTCGACGGCAAAACGGATGGCGAGGAAAGTCGATCCCCAGATGAAATAGATGGCGGCGAAGGCGGCGATCAGCGCGACGGTGGCCGTTTTTTCGGGGATACGGCTGGTCTGCGGCGATGCCATTGCGTCCTCGCGGGTGTTTCCGTCATCGGATAGGAATTCTGCTTGCAATGTTAGATTGAGGGTTACGCGAGAAGGAGCAAAGAAAGTTGAAGAAGGCGATCAATCATCTGAAGGCTTCCGATCCGGTGATGGCGGCGATCATCGAACGGGTGGGACCATACCGGCCGCGGCACGCAACACCCGACTTTCATAACCTGGCGCGGTCGATTGCCTACCAGCAGCTGCATGGCAAGGCAGCGGCGACAATCTTCGGGCGGCTCTGTACAGCGGCCGGGTGCGAGACTTTGACGCCGCCGATGGTGCTGGCGCTAACGATCGAGCAGATGCGCGCCTGTGGCTTGTCGAAACAGAAACTGGCGTACATTCGCGACCTGGCGGAGAAAACGATCAGCGGAGATGTGAACTTCGAGCAACTGCCAGGCATGGAAGATGAAGACGTGATCGAGCACCTGACGCGGGTGAAGGGAATCGGCCGATGGTCGGCGCAGATGTTCCTGATGTTCGCGCTGGGGCGTCCAGATGTGATGCCGGTGGTGGACCTGGGCATCAACGTGGCGATTAAGAAGGCGTACAACAAGCGGAAGGTTCCGAAGCCGGCGCAGATTCTGAAGCTGTCGGAGAAGTGGCGGCCTTACCGCAGCGTTGCCTGCTGGTATCTTTGGCGAAGCGTGGACGTGGTGGCGCCGGAGTGAGGTTATCTGAACCGCTGAACAGCTGGTTATCTGAATATCCGAAGGCACGGTGGTTTGTGGGCGATTTCCCGTAGGCTGCGTTGATCGTCAAGCCTGACGCTGGTCGCTGATGTATGCTTGAGGGTTCGCGGTAGGATCGGAATCCATATGGCTGAGCACAAAATCAGGGTACTGGTGGCAAAGCCCGGATTGGACGGGCACGATCGCGGCGCGAAGGTGATTGCGCGCGCGCTGCGCGATGCCGGCATGGAAGTGATCTACACCGGCCTGCGGCAGACACCAGAGATGATCGTCAACGCGGCGCTGCAGGAAGACGTCGATGTGATCGGACTGTCAATCCTGTCGGGGGCGCATAACGCTATCGTTCCGCGTGTGCTGGAACTGGCAAAACAGAACCAGATGGACGACGTGCTGGTGTTGGTGGGCGGCATTATTCCCGACCAGGATGTGGAGCCGCTGAAAAAAGGCGGCGTAGCAGCGGTGTTCCAGCCGGGGACTCCGATGGACGACATCGTTCAGTTCATTAAAGCCAACGTTAAGCCGCGCGGCGTGGCGGCGTGATCCAAGTTCGAAACGATGAACGAAGTGACTCTGTGCTCTGAGTACTTCGAGATCGGCAGGCGCCATGCTGTTACCATCCTGCGCCTGAAATCAGAAGACGGAACCAATCGATTGTCGCAGGGTTGCGTTCGCGAACTGACAGTCGCCATCGAAAATCTCTCGCAAAATCCAAAGCCGCTCATCATCACAGGGAATCCGAAATTCTTTTCGGCCGGCGCCGATCTGAACGAGATTGTCGCGCTCGGTTCCGATGCATTCGAATTCGCACGCCTGGGCCAGAGGCTGATGGCGCTGGTCGATGAATTTCCCGCTCCGGTGTGTGCGGCAGTGTACGGGTACTGCATGGGCGGCGGACTCGACCTGGCGCTGGCGTGCGATTATCGCGTGGCGCACCCGCATGCAGTTTTCGGGCATCGCGGCTCAGCGCTGGGGTTGATCACCGGTTGGGGAGGAACGCAGCGATTACCCCGATTGATCGGCCGCGCAAAGGCGCTGGAAATGTTCGTGGCGGCTGAGAAAATCGGCGCAAGCCACGCGCTCGACATGAAACTGATAGATCGCGTTTCCGACAATCCCCTTGAGGGCGCGATTCAGGTAATGACAGAATTGCCTCGGAACTGAGGAAACATCAATGAGAATTAAAACAGGATTGATTATTGCGTCGGTGATTATCGTTGCGATGTTCGTCTTCGACTCGGTCATGATGGCGGAATTAAGACATTGGGCAGATCAAACGGTTGAACTGTCTCTGGCCCAACGCGTGTTACTTACCGCAGCATACATGTGGCGGCGCTACTGGATTATTCTTGCTCCGGCTATTGCCGGCCTCTTTTGGACGATCGGAATAATTACGGAGCATTCCGAATCGAAAAGAGCTGCCAGCTAATCGCTCGAGCTTTGCTTTTTCCCGAGTTCCCACGCCTTAGCGTATTTCCACGAAACGTAAACCGAGTGGTAGAGGTGCAGCAGCAGGCCTTCGCGTCCGTCAAGAAAACCGAGACGAACAATGTAGTTATAGAAGAACGTCCAAGCTGGACGGATCGCGATGTTCACGAAGCTGAATCGATCCTGACCTTTTTCGATGGCCATGGTTGCGCCCAGCGACGAATAGCGATCCATGTGTTCGATGTAGGTCGCGAGCGTGGGATAGGGCTCGTGAAAGAGCGGCTCCTGCAGGAATCCGAGCTTGCCGTCGACGTGAATCGTCTCGTGCACCGCGCGGTCGGGAAGATGTCCTTTGCCGCGGCGGAAGAGACGCAGTTTGTGATCGGGCCAATAGCCGCCATGACGCATCCAGCGGCCAAGGATGTAGTTCATGCGCGGCATCCAGTAACCATCAGGCGCGCCGGCGTCGCTCGATTCGGCGAGAACCTTCTGGATTTCCAGCCGCAGATCGCTGGGAACGACTTCATCGGCGTCGATCGATAACACCCACTCGCAGGTAGCCTTGTTGATGGCAGAGTTCTTTTGGCCGGCAAAGCCTTTCCACGGTTCGACGAATACTTTTGCTCCGAATTCGTTGGCGATTTCGACGGTGCGGTCGGTGGAATGAGAATCGACGACGATGATCTCTTCGGCCCACTTCACACTTTCCAGCGTGCGCGGCAGGTTGGTCTCTTCGTTGAAGGTGATGATGACGACCGAAAGGGTCACGGAAAAAGAGTAATTCGTAATTGGTAATTTGTAATTGGCAAGTTCGTTGCGTCCAATCGAAAGCCTATCTCCGCAGTCCCATTCGTTGGAGCGTCTCGAAGTACACTCGGCCATTCGGTTCGCGGGCTTGAAGCGGGTGCACGCAGATGTCCGAAAGTGCGGGGCCGCAGGAAAAGATCTCGGTGATCGGCAGGTCCTCGGGCCGGACGATGTATTGGCCCAGCTCCATGTCGCGCGAGTCGGTGGTGCTGGCAGTCACAATCGGATTGCCCGGATCGGCCTTGATCCGGAACTGGCGTGAGGAAGCTTCGTAATTGGCGAATGAGTAGCAATGATCGATGCAGGCCCGATCGATGAGGTGCTCGTCGGCAATGCGCCAGTGCGGCGGATGATAGAGATTGGCGATCACGCGGTCGCCGGGATGGAGCCCCGAGACAACGGTGTCGAGTTTGGCTTCGGTTGCGTTCAGCGTGCCGGTATCGCGGTAGAGCAGCGCAAAAAACGCCAGGCCAATCACCGCGAGCATGATGCCCTGCCACTTCGCCGGACGGAGCGAGGCCAGCAGCGCACAGAGCAGGGCGACGCTATACAGGGAGGCGCGATCGGGAATGTAACCCATCCGTTGCAACGTGGGGTGAAGAATGCCGCCGGGTGCGCAGTAAACGGCGATCGCCATCAGGGCGTAAATCTGAAGCCAGGCAGAGCGGCGGCGCAGGACGAGCAGTCCGTCGCGACGCAGTGCGAGCGCGATGACAACGACGGCGGCAATGAGCACCGCGAGTGCGACCCAAAGATAGGACGCGTTGTACGTAACCAGCTGGTCGGGGCCGAGCATCCAGTACACGTCTGACTCGGGCTGCAGAATGTAAAAGTGATGCAGCACGTAGAATCGTGCGGCGAAGTACCCGGCGAATGCCAGCGCGGTCACGCCGAGTTGTCCACGCAACGGCAGAAAGCGCATTAGGAGCAGAAATCCGCCGAGCAAAAGAGCGCCCGCGGTCCCCAGTAAGTGGGCCGTCCAGATTAAGGCGAAAAGTGGCGCCAGCAGCAGGAAATCGAAGCGGCGGCCACGCCATAGAATCGCGAGAAAGAACAACGACAGTCCTACCGACAGATACAGGTTGAAGAACCCCATGTTGAACATGAATCCGTAGCAGGCCATCGCCAGCAGGGGAACGACGGTCCACGCGGGGTTTTCAGCGGCGGCGGAGCAGAGAGCGAATCCGCCCCAGAAGAAAACAAGAACGGCAATGGAAACGGCGACGCGTTCGGCAACCACTGGTCCCGCGAGCCGGAAGAAGAAACTGAGGATCAGGTCGAACAGCACATTGCTGTGTTGGGGAACGATGTGAAGTCCGGGAGCGGCGTCCTGGTGGATGAGTTGCGCTAACCAGGCGTTATAAACGTGACTGCCTAAGTCCGTCGCTTGAATGTGGCGATGCCAGAAGCAGGGGATCAAAACAACGGCCGAAACTATGAGTGCCGCGATCGCATGGTTCGCGATGAACCGACAGGCCGCTGCCGTAGCGGGAAACAGAGGCAGTCGTGCGGAACGGGCTTGCTGTGCAGTGGCGTTCGCCGAAGCCGATACCGGGGACATGAATAGAAGCGATTATAAGGCAGCTATTTCGGAAGGCGCCGTATCGGTCGGGGCAGCTTTTGTTTTGATCGGGCCGGGAGGCCATCACGGGCTGGGTTCGCGAACGTGTCTCAGCGTGAGACCGTCGCAACTACCTCTGTACTCTGTTAAAATATCGTAGTACGATACTAAGTAGTGAGACGATAATCTATGCGTGTCAGCTTTCTGGTGGTTTTGATATGTTGTGCCGGCATTCTCGCAGCGGAAGATAAAGAGCAGAGCACATCAAGCCCCATCTCGGAGGGGAACGCTGTGTGTACTTTCGAGGATGGCCAGCAGGTTAGTATTCGTTATCCCCAAGTGCCTTACAAGGCGGAACCGACCGAGGGGAAGGCCTGGAGTCCAGACAATCGACCGATCTACCTGTTCTCCGAGACGGAACTGGTGATTGGGTCGACGTCGGTGCCAGCGGGCGCTTACAGCCTGTACCCTATCCCGGGCAGCCACACCTGGACACTTGTGCTGAACAAGGATGTGACGAAGGGAAGTTCCTACGATCCTAAACAGGACCTTGCCAGGCTAGACGCGCAAATGGGAAAGCTGCCAAATGCATCTCATAAGTTGACGCTCTATTTTGGCCACATTGCGCCGAAGAAATGCACGTTGCGTATCGACTACGGAAAGCAGCGGGTGTTCGCTGATTTTCAACAGAAGTAGATTTGGCAAGTGCTGGGCATTGGTTAGTGAGGGCTTCTTGTCGAAGATGTCCAAAGTCATTGTCGTGGGATTGGTGCTGGTGGTGGTTGCGATCTGCCTGGCACCGTTGGTCAATCTCGAGCCCACGGCGCTCAGATCCGTGAAAACGGCAATTGCACTTTTGGCCGCGCTGACCACTTTGGCCTTGCTGGGTTTTGGAATTCGACCCCAGCAATTGCATAGGCCGCCGGGCGATACGCATGACATGATTCCTCCTCCCGAAGATGTGCTGAATCTGATTTGCTCCCGCCTCTGTTAGTAGCTCTCTACCCTGCCGGATACCCTCTTTCTAAATTTGGATCTGTCCTAAGGGGAATCTATGGCCGTTGCCATTTCTGCATCTTCCTTGCAAGTTTTCCTCGAGCAGGTCAGGAGTTGTACCTCCTTTGTCCTGCTCGCCGACTATGACGGCACTCTGGCTCCGCTGCAAATGAATCGCGATTTAGCGACGCCCTACGGCGGGATTCCGCCGTTGCTGCTGGAACTGGCGGCCGGAGGAGCCCGTGTCGGGATTGTCAGTGGGCGTCCCGCTCAAGAAGTGCAGAAATTGCTGGGCATCGACGGAATCGAAATCTGGGGCTCGCATGGTGCGGAGCGGTTACTCCCGACTGGGGAACACATCCGAATGGCGACTCCTGATGCCGCGCATCTTCGTCGGCTGGCGGAAACATTGACCAGAGAAGGATTGGCAACGGTGATGGAAGTGAAGCCGTTCGGTATCGCTGTGCATTGGAGAGGATTGTCGTCAAGTGAAGCTGGGACAATCCGTTCTGTCGCGGTGCAATCCTATCAGGCTCTTCGCGTGCCCGATCTCGAACTCTTTGCGTTCGATGGGGGAGTGGAGTTTCGATCTTGCACAAACACCAAGGCCAGGGCGGTTCTCGATGTGAAGCGCGAGGAGCGATCTCGACCGATCATGTATCTCGGCGACGACCTTACGGACGAAGATGCATTTCGCGCTCTGGATGCGACGGATGTCTCGATTCTGGTGCGCAAGGAATATCGTCCGACGGCTGCCAGATTTTGGATTCAGTCACCGGAACAAGTCATCGCGTTATTGCAGTGGATGGCCGACGTCGTGGGAGGTGAGAAGTGAGTCGCTTAATTGTGGTTTCCAATCGCTTGCCCGTGGTTGTCGAAGGAGGGTCGGAAGCGGAGGTCATTCTTCGCGAGAGCTCGGGCGGACTGGTTTCAGCGCTCAAGGCCGTGTTTCGCAAGCACCCCGGAGCATGGATTGGCTGGCCGGGGACATCCGCAAATGAATACAGACTGGCACCGTGGCCCAGCCGTCCGGAAATGGAATTAATTCCGGTATTCCTGAATGAACGTGAGTTTCAAGATTTCTACTGCGGATTTTCCAACGAAATCATCTGGCCCCTTTTCCACGACCTGCAGTCGCGATGCAATTTCGACCCCTCGTATTGGAAGGCCTACGTGGAAGTGAACCAACGGTTTACGCAAGCCATTCTGAAACACGCGTCGGCAGGCGACGTGGTCTGGGTTCACGACTACCATTTGGCGCTGGTCGGTTCGATGTTGCACGAAAAGGCATGCGAGCTCAACACCGTATACTTCCAACACATTCCATTTCCATCGCTCGATATCTTTGAAAAGCTGCCTTGGGGAAGACAGATCCTCGAGTCGATGTGTGCCTTCAAAGTAATCGGGTTTCAGACGGATCGCGATCTTAATAACTTTGTCGCCTGTGTGCGAAACATGGCGGTTGGCCGCGTGCACAAATGGGCCGATGAGATCGTAATCGAACATCACTTGGGTACAAGCAGCGCAGGAGCTTATCCCATCAGTGTGGATTTTGACAGTTTTGCCACGGAGGCGGGATCGCTCGAAGTGGAGCAAAAGTTAGCGGCGATGCGCGAAGAGTTCAACGGCAAAAAGGTAGTGCTGGGCATTGACCGTTTGGACTACACGAAAGGCATTCCGGAGAGGCTCCGTAGTTTTGCCCGTGCGCTCGAGTTGTATCCTGAGCTCCGAAAGACCGTCAGCTTGGTTCAGGTTTTAGTGCCCAGCCGGGAGAGCATTCCGAAGTACCAGGATTTGAAGACTGAGGTGGAGCGGCTGGTGAGCGAGATTAACGGCCGATTTAGCCGCGGAGGCTGGGTCCCGATTCATTTCCTATATCGGCACCTGGAACGTCCCGAGCTGCTTGCCTATTACAGGTTGGCGGACGCTGCACTGATTACCCCGTTAAAGGACGGCATGAACCTGATTTCAAAGGAATATTGTGCAGCCGATATTGATGAAGATGGAGTGCTTATCATTAGCAGGTTTGCGGGAGCAGCGACAGACCTCGGCGGCCAGGCACTTTGTGTTAACCCGAACGATTACGACCAGGTTGCCGGACAGCTCAGGGCAGCGCTGTCCATGAGCAGCCACGAACGCAGGAACAGAATGCGCAACTTGCGTGCACACATAAGGGAATTCAACGTGGATCATTGGATCGAGTCGTATCTGGCGGAGTGCCGAAGTAAGTTCGAGGAACACCTGTCGTCTGCTATGGCAGCCAGACATCGCTCGTCCCTCGGCGGCAGTATCGAGGAGCGCTGATAGGAGGGGAAACCCTCGAAGGTTGGCGACTTCTTTCTTGGCGCGGGGTTAATTTCAGGAAGGAGAGACTGGAAAAGTCGTGGGTCGACTTCGAGTAGCAAAAGGTGTGCTTCGATCGAGCATCGGATTTATTGCGTGCTGCATAGGAGCGGGCCTGACTTGTATGTGGTTCAGGGCAACCGACCCGAGCCCGAGTGTCCCGATCCTTTTTCTGGCGGTGATCATCCTGGTAGCTGTTTGTTCCGGAACGATTGCTGGAATCATGGGAACTTGCGCTGCGTCCGCCATCTTTGCCTATTTCCTCTTTCCTCCGATTGCAAGCTTGAACATTTTCGACGTGCATCAGCGTTCAAATCTGGGGTGGTTGCTGGTAGCGGGCGTTGCAATCTCATTTCTGCTAGGGGTGCCACCGGCCGAGCGAACCCGATCGCGCTTCTAGCGAATCCTCGGTGCCTTTGCAGCGTGATCAATTCCTTGGGTATAAGCGGTTGGGAATCGTCCATCCATGGCATTAAAGATGATCTACTGCCGATAAGAGCGAAGCGTTCTGCTCGCGTCGAATTCACCTTCTAAGTGGCCAGTCGGATGGCTCAAGGGCCCGCCGAGACGGGCTATCGTCAACATTCCACGGCAAATCCAGTTCTTGACTTATTACGGATTGCAATAGTAATATCGCAATCTGTAATACGAAGTAGCAGAATGAAATTGGGCGAGAAATTACGGTACCTGCGGTTGATGGAAGGCACGTTGCGCGGCCTCGACCGCGAGATGACGCAGCAGGAGTTGACTCGCGCGCTCAAGGAAGAGACCGGCCAATCGCTGAGCCAGTCGTACCTGTCGCAGATCGAGAGCGGGGCACGGCCGCATTTGACGAACTCGTCGCGCATGTTGCTGGCGAAGTTCTTCAAAGTCCATCCGGGATATCTGGTAGACGATCCCGAGGGTTATCACACCGAGTTGGTGTCGGACGTACGTGTGCTCGAAGACACGCTGGACTTATGGTTAATCGGCGGCGCGGAGCGGTTCCGGCGCGATCCGGAAATTTGTCACGCGCTGTTGCAGGTGGCGAAGCATGAAGATTCGCGCAAATGCCTGGTGCTGCTGGGCGCGATCCTGGAGACGCCAAACCTGGTAGACCGGCTAATGGAAGTGCTGAAACCGGAGCGGGCCAACACCACGCGCGAGCGTACCGAGGTGCTGGCGAGGGCAGGTGAGGAGCTATGACGATTGCAGATCTCTATCTGATTTGTTTTGTCGTTGGTTTCCTATTGAGCGTGTTGTCGTTCGTATTCGGTAATCTGCACTTGCATCTGCCGCACTTCCACTTTCATCTCGGCCATGCGCCGCATGTACCGCATGCGCCGCACGCCGCCGGCGGAGCAAGTGGCCACGGGGCTGGTTCGGCGGAATTGCCGGTCATCAATTTCGGGACGATTACGGCCTTCCTGGCTTGGTTTGGCGGGATCGGCTATCTGCTGACGAAGTATTCGAGCTGGATGGCGACAATTGCGCTACTGGTGGCGATCTTCGGCGGCATGATCGGCGCTTCGATCGTCTTCTTCATGGTCAGCAAGCTGTTGATGAAACATGACAAGCCTCTCGACCAGGCCGATTACGAGATGGTGGGCGTGCTGGGGCGAATCTGCAGTTCGATCCGCGAAGGCGGCACCGGAGAAATCATTTACACGCAGGAAGGCACGCGCTGGACGTGCGGCGCCAGAAGCGAAAACGGTACCGCAATCGCCAAGGGAACCGAGGTGGTGGTCACGCGTTATGAAAAAGGGCTGGCCTACGTCCGGCCGTGGGAAGAGATGGAGCGCGAAATGGACGAGAGAAAGTCGGGTGTGAAGAGCGACTGAATCGCACGCAGAAGACTTTTTTAGCGGCCCTGGCCGCTGAGGTCACAAGGAGCGAATACAAATGAAGAAAGTGATGATTGGGGCGTTGTCAGTGATTTTGGTGAGCGCCGGGCTCTGGGCGCAGAAGCAGAGCAAGAGTTGGGGAGAAAACAAGAGTACCGAGGCTGCGCAGAAGAGCGCGCAGGACTGGCTCGCGCTTATCGACAAAGGCGACTACGCCGCCAGCTATGACGAAGCGGCCAGCCTGTTCAAGGCCGCCATCACGAAAGACGACTGGATGCAGAAGATTCGGGCAGCCCGTGCGCCATTTGGCAAGGTCGTATCGCGAAAGTTAAAGACGGCGCAATTTACGACGCAGCTTCCCGGAGCGCCGGATGGGCAGTATGTGGTGATGCAGTACGACACGTCGTTTGAGAACAAGCAGTCGGCGGTTGAGACCATCGTTCCCATGCTCGACAAGAAGGACAGCCAGTGGAGAACGTCGGGATATTTCATTAAGTAAGCAATGATTGACATTTAAGGACGGGCAAGAATGCCTGTCCCACATAAAGGGGGCATATGAGTTTCTCAATTCCAACGGAAGTCTGGGTAATTGGCGGGCTTTGCGTCCTGGTGTTGTTCCTGGTGTTCGGGATTTTTGCACGACTCTACCAGAAGGCTGGTCCGCATGAGGCGATTGTGGTGTACGGAATCCGTGGTCCGCGGGTGATCAAGGGTCACGGCACGGTGATCATGCCGCTGGTTGAGAATTCCCGCCAACTATCGCTGGAGTTAATGTCGTTCGACGTGGCGCCACAGCAGGATCTTTATACCAAGCAAGGTGTGGCCGTCACGGTTGAAGCGGTGGCGCAGATCAAGGTGAAGTCTGACCAGGTCTCGATTCTGACTGCCTCAGAACAATTCCTGACCAAGACGCCTCCTCAACGCGAAGGACTGATTCGCCTGGTGATGGAAGGTCACCTGCGCGGCATCATCGGCCAACTTACGGTGGAAGAGATCGTGAAACAGCCGGAGATGGTCAGCGACCGGATGCGGTCCACCTGCGCCGAAGATATGAGCAAGATGGGGCTCGAGGTCATTTCGTTCACCATCAAGGAAGTTCGCGACAAGAACGAGTACATCACTAACATGGGGCGTCCCGACATCGTTCGCATCAAGCGCGACGCAGACGTGGCGGCCGCGGAAGCCGAACGCGATACGGCGATCAAGCGCGCAATGGCGCAACGGGAAGCCGCAGTGGCCAAGGCCCAGGCTGACCAGGAGCGTGTGCTGGCAGAGACCGCATCGCAGGCGAAACAGGCGGAAGCGACGCGCGACATGGATGTGAAGAAGGCGCAGTACCTGGAACTCACCAAACGCCAGCAAGCACAAGCGGACAAGGCGTACGAAATCCAGACCAACATCATGCAGCAGCAGGTGATCGCCGAGCAGGTGAAAGTTCAGCAGGTTGAAAAGTTGGAGCAGGTGAAAGTACAGGACGCCGAGATTGCGCGTCGCGAGAAAGAGTTGATTGCGACGGTGCTGAAAGGGGCCGAAATCGAGCGTCAGCGGATCGAAACACTGGCGTCAGCCGAACGGCAGCGTCTGATGTCGGAAGCCGAAGGTAAGGCGGCGTCGATTCAGAAGCAGGGCGAAGCGGAAGCGGCGATCATCTTCGCCAAGGGCGAGGCGGAAGCAAAGGCGATGAACGTGAAGGCTGAGGCGTACCAGGAGTACAACCAGGCCGCGGTCATCGACAAGTTGATCAGCAGCATGCCCGAGGTGGTGCGAGCACTGGCGGCTCCGTTGAGCCAGGTGGACAAGATTACAGTGGTGTCAACGGGCAATGGTGATGCGGCGGGTGTGAACAAAATCACCGGCGACATCGCGAAGATGGCGGCGCAGGTGCCTGCGTTATTCGAGTCGCTCTCGGGCATGAGCGTGAACGACATGCTGTCGAAGGTGCGGCTGATCGGTGACAAGGCTCCGAAGCCGGATGGCGGCAATGGCGGCAACTCGAAGTCGGCGGGAGCAGGCAAGTAGTTTTGCGCGGACATTCGTGTCTGCGAGTCTTGACGATTGTCCCATTCAGGCTTTGTCGGTTTGAGTGGGACAGTCGGTGGAGCGATCGATGAAGAGCAGGTTCAAATCCGTTGCATTGGGGCTGGCGGGTGGTGTGTTGCTGGGAGTTGTGCTGGGCGCGGCCGCTGGAGGGGTGGTCGTCTGGCTGGCGGCGGGCATTGCGTTTGGCGTGCTGTTCATGGCGGCGGCGCAACGCGTATCGAAATCAGCTTGAGTGTTTCGGCAGGTGAAAGGAGTTGGTCATGGCATTACTAGAGCGGGTGTCGACGTTAATCCGGGCAAATCTGAACGACCTGGTGGAGCGGGCGGAAAATCCGGAAAAGATGATCAAGCAGGTAATTCTCGATATGCAGAACCAGTTCATGCAGGTGAAAACGCAAGTGGCGATTGCCATTGCCGACCTGCACCTGCTGGAGAAGAAGCAAAAAGAGAACAAGGACAAAAGAGAAGAATGGATACACAAGGCCGAGTTGGCGGTCGAAAAGAAAGATGACGCGCTGGCCCGCGCCGCGTTGGAGCGCTCCATGTCATTCGATCAGATGGCAAAGAACTTCGATGAGCAAATCGCAGACCAGAGAACGCAGGTTGAACTGTTGCGCGACGCGCTGAATAAGCTGGAGCTGAAGATCGCCGAAGCAGAGGGAAAGGCCGAGTTGCTGATCGCGCAGCATCGCCGGTCGAAGGCTGTCGGACGCGCCAGCGACGCCAGTGCCAAGGCGGGCGACAAGAACGCCGTGGCGGCGTTCGATCGCATGAAGAACAAAGTGCAACGCGAAGAGGCGATCAGCCAGGCCAAGGCGGAGATTGAAGGTTCCGACGATCTTGACCGCAGGTTTGCGCGCATGGAGAAAGAAGAGCAGGTGGAGAAGTTGCTGATCGAGATTAAACAGCGCAAGAGCCTGACGGCCTAGCCTTTTCGCGCTCTCGTGCTTCCGTGAGGGCGCTCGGGATGGCCGATGAGTTCGGCTGCGCGCGTCCAGCTTTGCCGCATGGATCAGCGCAGTCTGCGGATGGGAGGTTCGGCGTTATGCCGCAACCTCCTTTTTTGTATCCTGTTAGGGGATGGCGGAAGCGATACGATCGTTCTTTCTCGACGGTCCGGCAGGAAAGCTGGAGGCGTTACTCAATGCCGGAGCCGGCGACTCCCGTTACGCGGCGCTGGTGACGCATCCCCATCCGCTGTTTGGTGGCACCATGCACAACAAAGTGGTGTACCACGCGGCGAAGGCCCTTGGCTCATTCGGATTTCCGGTGCTGCGTTTTAATTTTCGTGGCGCCGGTAGCAGTCACGGAAAACACGACAATGGACATGGCGAAGTCGACGACGTTCGCGCGGCCTTGCACTGGTTAATGAATGAGTTTGCGCTCCCGATCGTATTCGCCGGTTTCTCTTTCGGAGCGTCGACCGGCATGCGTGCATGCTGCCCGGAGTCACGTGTATCCCTCCTAATTTCGCTGGGCACGCCCGTTGCTGCGGAGGGACGCGTTTATCACTACCGCTTTCTTGCCGATTGTCGCAAGCCGAAGTTGTTCGTCAGCGGCGATCGCGATCAGTATGGTCCCGTGGACGAGCTTGAAAGAGTTGTAGCGAACGCCGCAGATCCAAAAAAGCTGGTAATCGTTCCGAACGCCGATCACTTTTTCGAAGGGCAGCTTCCGGCAATGCGGCAGGCAGTCGAAGGGTGGATGCGAGAACAACTGGGCGACTAACTGTTGCGGTACTGGGTGCCCCTGAGTACGCTGGAATAGAGCATGATTATGGATGACAAACTGGCAGCGCAAATGCGCGAGGTGGCTCGGCAAATCTTTGAGGATGCGCTCGCGCATGCGAGTGTATCGTCGGCGTTCGAGCAACACCTTCAGTACGAACAGGGCGTGCTGCGTGTGTGTGAAGATCTCTACAATCTGGATGTTTTCTCGCGCGTACTCGCCGTGGCGATCGGCAAGGCAGCGCACACCATGGCCGAAGCACTGGTGAAACAGTTAGGCTCCCGCGTAGCAGGCTTCGTTGCAAGTTCGGTGAATCCTCCGCAACGGTTGGCTCAGTTCGTCTACTTCCATGGTGGCCATCCCCTTCCCAATGAAGAATCGGTTCGCGCGGCAACGGCGATTCAAAGCGTGTTGGAAACGCTGGATGAGAATTCGCTTGTAATCTACCTGATGAGCGGAGGGGGATCGGCGATCGTGGAGCGGCCAATCTTTGGCCAGATTTCGCTGGACGACCTGATCGCAACCTACGACGCGCTGGTGAAGTGCGGTGCTCCGATTGCCGAGATTAATGCCATCCGCAAACATCTTTCGGCAGTGAAAGGCGGGCGTCTAGCCCAGGCAGCTTATCCGGCGCAGCAGTTGTCGATTATGGTATCGGACGTACCGGAAGACCAGTTGGATGCACTTGCCTCGGGACCTACCATGCCCGATTCGAGCACTGTCGCTCAATGCTACAAGATCGTGGAACGACATAATCTGTTGGCGCGGGTTCCGGCAACCGTGCGGGTGGTGTTCGAGCAGAAGTTGCTGCAGGAGACCCCTAAGTCCAACGACCCGGCGTTCGTGAAGGCGCGCTGGTGGCCGATTCTCTCGAGTGGCCTGGCAGCTAAGCAGGCAGCCGCGGCGGCCGCGGCGAATGGCTTTGCCGTCGAGATCGATAATTCATGCGACGACTGGGATTACCGGCGCGCGGCGGACTATCTGCTCGGCCGGTTGCGGAAGCTGAGGCAGGGTGCGTCGAAAGTCTGCCTGATTTCCGCAGGAGAAGTTACCGTCACCGTCGGCAGCGCAGCGGGAACGGGAGGCAGGAATCAGCAGTTCGCTCTTTATTGTGCCGAGCAAATTGCGGGCGAAAATATGACAGTCCTCAGCGCGGGAACCGACGGAGTCGACGGAAATACCGATGCTGCCGGCGCTGTTGCAGATGGAACAACGGTCGAGCGAGCCGGCAGGGAGGTGGTCAGCCGCGGCTTGAAGCACTTCGATTCCGGCACCGTCTTTCGGGCTCTCGGCGATACGATCGTCACGGGACCAACCGGTAACAACGTGCGCGACCTGCGCGTGCTGTTGGCGTACTGAAGCTACGCGAGAGGTGAATAGCTGCCCAAGAAAATGAATTCAAAGAAAAATGGGACAGCCCGACAGAGTGGTGGGATCGAGCTGTCCAGCCGTTGGGGTAGGCAAATGGAGTTACATGTCAAACCTGAAAATAGCCGCGAAGTGTTGCGGAGAAATTAAATTGTAGTGAAATTCTCAAGTCTGGCATGCAGGGCACCGGAAGGTAACACGCGCTTCTCGTCCTTGCTTGCGGCTTTCGATTGGAGTTCCGCAGCGGCGACAAGGCTCCCCACGTCGTCCATAAACCCACAGTCTTTCCGCTGGATCGGCGCGTCGCGTGGTGCGGCGGAGACCGGTATAGGTCGCGATCTGGCCAATTGATGTATCACTTACGTTAGCCTTCATGAACTTGCGGGCCGTCGAGATCAGACATCCGATCTCACCCTCGGTGAGCGTGGCGACTTTGCGGAACGGATCGACTCGGCAGGCAAAACATACTTCGGACTTGTACACATTTCCGAGCCCCGCTATCACGTCCTGGCGCAGAAGTGCATCGGCGACCTGCATCTGTGGCTGCGCGCGAAGGTTGGCAATCGCATGCTGTTCGTCGAAGGTTTCCGCAAGAACATCTGGTCCCAATTGGTTAAACCCTGGGCGTCTCGCCAGTGACGCCGCGGTATGAAACTCCGCAACCGGCACCTTGAACGCAACCGCTTCGAACTTGTCGGTCGCGATTACGATCCGCATATCGTTTCTCGGGTGCCACCATCGTTCCCCGGGCCGGTAAATGTGCCAGCTTCCGCTCATTAACATATGTGTTAGGAGAATGAGATCGCCGGAAAAGCGCATCAATAGCCATTTTCCTGCGGATGAAACGTCTTCGATCGTGCGACCGATGATCGGCGAATCGTCGTGAACCCGTTGCAGGTGAGGGAGGACGGTTTCAAATTGTGTAACGATTTCTCCGGCGAGCGCGCGTTTCAGGGTTCGGGCAGCCCGAAAAATGGTATCGCCTTCTGGCACTCAGGCGGTCTCCACCGAATCGTCTTCGTCGATTTCGGCCTCGCGGCTGGTTTTCTCGATCACATTGCTGCGGCGCATCTGGAATCCCAAGGCTGTAACGAGAAATCCGGTCTCTTCCAGGAATCGGGCCAGGAAATGCCCACGCGCATCACCACCGTTGATTTCGCCAATCAGCAGGCCCGATTTGCGACTCTGCCGCTGAATCGCCACTTGCGCCAGCTTTTGCGCCAGAGCGCGTGCGAATTGCGACCGCTCGGGCTCGTCTTCGGGCAAGAAGACACGAATGCTCGGGTTGCGGCGGCGCAGGAAGGCAGCCAGCGCGCCATTGATCAGAATCACGCTCGCGCCGCTTGCGCGCGCCATGCCGTGAGCCTGCTCTTCCGATTCTCGAGGCCACGGCAGAAAATCGCCATAGACGTTGGCAGGATCGGCCGCCGCCAGATGAACCCCTTCTGGCACTTCCGGCTGACGGCGTAATGAACGCAGCATGTCAATGGCGGAGGTCTGCGCGAACTGGGCTGCGCCCATAGCGGCGATGAACATTCCCCTCCGAATCCATCCGCTCTCTTCCATGGTGCGCAGAGCCGGATAAATGGTGCTGTAGCCATTCGGGATATTTTCAGCCGCCGCCGTTTCCCGCATGACGATGCCATAGCGAACCAAAAGCTGCTGGGCTATATTGGCTGACCATTCGGTTGCTGTCACCGCTGGTGACAATCTGGCGGATAGCACAGACCATCTTCCGTGCGACGGTCCGCTGCCTTCGGTGCGCGAGCGGAATCGCCGCAAAAATTCCGGCGATCCCGGAGGCCCGTCAGCGCCAATGGCTCGCGCCCGGCGATCGTCTTTGGGGCGCAAAAAAGAACGGAGCGGGTGGAATGTGTCATTCGTGACCAATCCGGCCCAAACGAGCTCCCAGATTGCATCCTGGGTGTCGTTGGGGAACCCGCCGCCGGCGGCCGCATGCAAAGTTGGAAAGAACTGTGCTCCTCCAGTACGCAACGCTTCGAGCACTGTCTGCGCCCGCTCCGAAAGCGGCGGCTGCGAAATGGTTGGTGGCAGCAGCTTCTGAAGATTCTGCGAAAGATAAAGAGCGATGCGCCCATCGCGTTCGCCGATTCGCTCCACTCCCACCCAGACCACTTCTCCGGCCGCAACCAGCGTGTCCAAATCTGTGGGTGAGTAGTTCGCGATGCGCGCCGGCAAAATCTCGCGCTCGAGATCGGATGCAGGAATCGCGGCTCCTTGAAGCGAGTCAATCGCATCGAGCAGTGCGTCAAGACCCCGACGCGGCGTAACAACTCCTTGCCAACGTGTCACCAGCCGGGCGAACACTCTCTGGTCGACCGGTTCCACCTCTCGGCGCAGGCGGGCCAGCGTACGCCGACGGATCATGCGCAGCACGTCGGAGTCGCACCACTCGCGATGATGCCCGTCGGGCCGGAACTCGCCTTCCAGCAGCCGTCCTCGCATGTGGAGCGACTTCAGTACCGGTTCCGTTACACGATTGTCGAGGCCGAAACGTGCAGACGCCTCGCTGACTGTGAACGGCGCGTGCGTTCGCGCATATCGCCGAATGAGCTCCAGCAGAGGATCGGTTGCCGGCCGCAGCCATATCTCCGCCAATCCCGGAGGCAGCGGAACCCCCAGCGCATCGCGATAGCGCGCCGCATCCTCCACGGCGATGAACCGCGGGTCACCGGCGATCTTCACTTGTATGGCTCGGCGCGAGGCTAACAATTTCGTCATCTCCGCTGCAACCATCGGCGTTTCACATCGCGCTAGCAATTCGTCTTCGTTCAGATCGCCGAGGCGAAGCAGCATGTCGTGAATCGCGTCGGCGTGGCGTGCCCGGTACTCAGGATCTAGCGACTGCAACTGCGATTCGACTTCCTCAATGGCCGATGCATCGAGCAGTTCGCGCAGATCGGTGTCGCCAAGAATCTCCTGCAACTGCGACTGATCAATGCTTAACGCCTGAGCACGGCGCTCTGCCAGAGGCGCGTCGCCCTCATAGATATAGTTGGCGATATAGGAAAACAACAGCGCCGAAGCAAATGGCGATGGCTTATCCGAGTCAACCGTGGTGACACGAATCTGCCCGGCATGAATCTTGCGAAGGATGGAGGACGCCGCCGGCAGGTCAAACGTCTCGCGCACGCACTCGCGATATGCTTCCAGCAAAAGGGGAAACGTCGAAAAACGAGAGGCAACGGCCAATAGGTCCGACGCGCGTTTGCGCTGCTGCCACAGTGGCGCGCGCGACCCCGGTCGCCGCTTCGGAAGCAGCAATGCGCGTCCTGCGGCCTCGCGAAACTTCGCCGCGAACAACGATGTCGATCCGAGTTGTCGCAGCACCAGGTCTTTGAATTCGGCGACCGGTGGAAGTAGCCAGTCGCTCGCGATCGGCTCGTCGGTTTCCGGCAAGCGAATCACGAAGCCATCGTCGGACCACATCGATTCTGCTTCCAATCCCAACTCCGCGGAAAGCCGCGCCATCGCCGCCATGCACCACGGAGCATGAACGCGGCTGCCAAACGGGGTCAGCACGCAGATGCGCCAGTCCCCGAGTTCATCCCGGACTCGCTCGATGACGATGTCCTGATCGCTGGGAACTCTAGCGGTTGATAGCTTCTGTTCTTCCAGGTAGCGCAGCAGGTTTTCTGCGGCGTTGACGTTGAGCGAGTGATCTTCCGTCAGCCGGGTGAATGCCGTTGGCCTCGGCAGCGCCAGCAATTCTCGCGTCATCCGGCCGATCTGTTCCCCGAACTCCGCCGGGCGTCCCGCCGTATCTCCGTGCCAGAAGGGCATTTTGCCGGGTTCTCCAGGAGCGGGGGAAACAATCACGCGATCATGCGATATCTCCTCGATGCGCCATGTGGTTGCCCCCAAAATGATGGTGTCGCCGGCGCGGCTTTCGAACACCATTTCTTCGTCCAGTTCACCCACTCGTGCGCCCTTCGCCTGCCCGGCAAGAAAAACGCCGAAGAGCCCGCGATCGGGAATCGTGCCGCCATTCACGACGGCAACTCGTCGCGCGCCTTCGCGCGGTGTCAAACGATTGGACACGCGATCCCACGTCAAACGCGGCCGCAACTCTGCGAATTCGTCCGACGGATACCTGCCGGCCAACATGTCGAGCAGGTTCTCGAATACCGCGCCCGTTAAGGCCGCATACGGAGCCGCCCGTCGAACGGTGGCGAACAGGTCGTCCACCGACCACTCGTCCATCGCGACCATCGCCACAATCTGCTGCGCCAGCACATCGAGTGGATTGCGCGGGTAATGCACCGACTCGACCTGCCCGTCATACATCGCCGACGTCACCGCGGCGCAGGCGACCAGGTCAGCTCGATACTTCGGGATGATGATGCCGTTGCTGACCGCTCCAACGTTGTGGCTGGCGCGGCCGATTCGCTGCATGCCGCTGGCAACCGACGGAGGCGCTTCAATCTGCACCACCAGGTCAATCGCCCCCATGTCGATGCCCAGTTCGAGCGACGAAGTCGCCACCAGACCGCGCAGCGTCCCCAGCTTCAGCCTGTCTTCAATTTCTTTGCGCTGCGAGAGCGCCACACTTCCGTGATGCGCTCGCACCAGCACTTCTCCCGCGAGTTCATTAATCGCTCCGGAAATACGTTCAGCAAGGCGGCGATTGTTGACGAAGATGAGCGTCGAAGTATGATCACGGATCAGCTGCAGTAACTGCGGATGGATCGCGCTCCAGATCGACGGCCGCACAGGACCTTGCGCCGCTGGTCCGCTTGGGATCTGCTCAATCTCATCAACGCGCGCCATATCTTCAATCGGCACTTCGATCCGCAGGTCAAGCCGCTTCTTCTCGCCGGCGTCAACAATGGTGACAGGGCGAAACAAGACTATGGTCGATGACTCAAACTCCGCCAGCGCCTGTTCCGGCCCTTCTTCTGTGAAAGGTTTCTGTGACTCCTTCACGGTTTCAGCGCCGCCGAGAAAATGAGCAACCTCTTCCAGCGGACGCTGCGTCGCCGACAATCCGATTCTTTGTAACGGACGTGGTACCAGCTTCTCCAGCCGTTCCAGCGACAACGCCAGGTGCGATCCGCGTTTGGTCGGTACCAGCGCGTGAATCTCGTCGAGTATCACCGTCTCGATCGACGACAACGCCGCCCGTGCGTTCGAGGTCAGCAGCAGATACAGCGATTCGGGAGTAGTAATCAGGATGTCTGCCGGGTGCCGCGCAAAACGCGACCGCTCTGCTGAAGGCGTGTCGCCGGTGCGGATCGCGATCGATGGTTCGTGGTACTCAATTCCCAGCTTCTTCGCTTCGTTGGCGATTCCGACCAGTGGCGAACGCAGATTTCGCTCGACATCCACGGCCAGGGCCTTGATCGGCGACAGGTAAAGAATTCGGCACCGTTTCTCAGCCGGAGGAACCGGCGTAAACATCAGCCGGTCGATCGCCCAAAGAAATGCGGCCAGGGTTTTTCCCGTGCCAGTCGGAGCCAGGATCAGGGTCGAGTCGCCGCGCGAAATGGCAGGCCAGCCGAAGGTTTGCGGCCGCGTCGCACCTGCAAAGACGCCGGTGAACCACTCCCGAACTGCGGGATGAAAGTGCGACAGCGGTCCGTGCTGGGGATCGCCTGGTTTCTTCATAAGCAGGAAAAGCCGGCCCGATTCTGTAACCCGCCAGTTTACGCCGACTGGAATGGCACGAATCGAATGCATTTCATTCGATGTCACAAGCCGGGAGACGATCTCTGCACCGGGCGAAAATGGCAGTTCGCTGTGCTAGGGCAAAAATCGAACCCGATCTCCTGCAAACTGCTTACCCTAAAGTACGTGTACCCACGTAACTAATTCAAATAACTGCAATTATTGCCTTGAAGTAGGCCGAACTTGCGGCTACGCTGAGCAGAGTAGTTCCTTCCCTCCCCAAGAACTGAAAACACCCCGCGGGCTCTGTTGAGGAAGTCCGTGGCAGCAGTGCACCTACCCCAGGGAAAACTTTGTTCGGAATCAGATCGTGATGAAAAGGTCCGTAGTCTGCTCGCTTACCGCTGCGCTCCTCCTGGTTGTTTTGTGCTCCATCCACCGTTTCCCGACGCCAGCCAGCAACGCTGAACGCGTCCCAGCTCGTATCGTTCAGGTTTCGTCTCAACCTGCACCAAGTCAGGTTCCGCGACCGACCCCTCAGGCGGAAACGCAGCATCCGGTGTCCAGGAAATCCGCCTTGGCTATTACGGGAGCCACCTCGCCCCTGCGGATCGAGTTAGGCAAGCCGGTTGCGACTCTTCCGAAGCCACAAGCCGAGGTGACCGCCCCCGATCCGCAGTTTGCTCGCATGCAGGTGACGACCCTGCCACTGCGCTTCGAGCCTAACCGCGGCCAGGCCGACGATGGCAGTCAGTTCATAGCGAAATCGGGTGCGTACGAAATTCATTTCTCGCCCACCGAGGCGAAGTTGCAGCTGCCGCTGAACAAGTCGCAACAAGGGCAGGCCGTCGATATCGGACTGGAAGGGGTCGACCCGAACGCGCACATCGAACCGGCCGCTCCGCTCGAAGGGAAGTCGAACTATCTCCGTGGATCCGACCGGTCCACCTGGCTCACTGACATTCCCAACTATGGGCAATTGCAGTACCGCCAGGTTTATCCGGGCATCGATCTGGTTTTCTATGGCAATCGCGGTCGGCTCGAATACGACTTCATGGTGAGTCCCAAGTCCGATCCGGAAAGCATCGCATTGCGCATTCCGTCAGGCGCCAAAGCCCAAGTCAACGCCGATGGCAATCTGCAATTGCAGGCTGAGGGCGCGGGGATCACATTGCTTAAGCCGATCGTTTATCAATTGCCCGACAAATTGTCGGCACAGCGGACGGAAGTAGCCGCTGCCTATCGGATCGTGAACGACGCCAAAGGTTCGCTGGTGAAGTTTGCGCTCGGCGACTACGACCCCAACCGCCCGCTCATCATCGACCCGGTTCTGGTCTATTCCATCAGCGCGAATCTGGTAGGCACTCTCGAAGGAATCGCCGTCGACGGAGCCGGGAACACTTACATCGTTTCAACTTACAGCGAGACCACGGTCACCAAGATCTCTTCCGACGGCAGCACGGTTATTTACAACACCGCGATTGGCAGTGCCTATTACGGCACAGGCGTTTCGATCGCAGTGGATGGCAACGGACAGGCGCACGTTGTGGGATACGCCACTTCCGGCTATCCGACCACCGATTCCTCGTACCGGCCGGTCTCCGGTGGCGGAACCCACGTTGCCTACAGCGTACTCAGTGCAGCCGGCGATTCGCTTGTCTATTCCACCTACATTCTCGGAAGCAATACCGACTATCCATTACACGTCGCAGTCGACAACGCCGGAAAGGCGTATATCAGCGGCATCACTTATTCGCACGACTTCCCAAATACCGGCCCGAATTCGCCCAGTTCGTACTCGAACGCTTTCGTTACAAAGATGGACCCCACGAAGGCCGGGGACGCTTCGCTTATTTACTCCACGGTCTTCCCGGCCGGGTCCAGCAATGCCAACGCTTCTTCGGTCGTCGTGGATGCGACCGGCAGCGCGTATGTCGCGATCAATAACGACTCGATGCCGACGACGCCCGGTGCGTATAGCTTCGATGGAATCAACGTCTATGGCGGCGGATCGTACGTAACGAAACTCGATGCCACCGGCGCCGTGGTGTACACGGCCTATCTCGGTTACGGAACCATTACCGACATCGCAGTCGATGGCAGCGGCAGCGCTTATGCAACGGGTAGTCCCGGATACGGCGACTTTCCCGCGACGGCCGGAGCTTATCAGACCATCTACCCTTACGGATTTGTCAGCAAACTCGATCCCACCGGCTCCACGCTCGCTTACTCCACGTTCCTCAGTGGACCGAGCGGCGGTGTTACGCCGGAATCGATCGCGTTGCTGCCCGGTTGCGTCTCGAATTGCGTGGCTTACGTTTCAGGCAGCACAACCGCGAGCGACTTCCCCGTCGTCAATCCGATCCAGGACACAGCCGCCGGCAACTCGGATGCGTTCATCGTTGCCTTATCGGGGGACGGCACGACAACGTCGTTCTCAACTTATATCGGCGGCTCTTCCGCCGACGATTACGGCCAGAGCACTTACGCTCATATTCCGGAATTGCGGCTCGATAACGCAGGCAACGAATATCTCGCCGGTAACACGTATTCCAGCGATTTCCCATTCAGCGGTTCAGCGTCGACTTACATCCCGTACCTGGTGAAGATCAGCCCTGCCAACGGAGCCTCGCTCATCCCTAATACCTACAGCATAAACTTCGGCAGCGGCACCATCGGAGTGCCAATCCCGCAGAACGTCATCCTGCGAAACTATGGAACCTCTACGCTGACCTTCGGTGTGCCGACGCTGACTGGTGATTTCTCGGAAGCCGACAGTTGTGGCGGTAGCATCGTCCCGGGTAGTTCGTGCACCATCCAGGTGACGTTCACCGGAACCATTGCGGGTTATCGCTACGGCACACTTACGATCTCGCACAACGGGAATGACAGTCCAACACAGATCGCGTTGACCGGGTATGTCACGGATCAGGCCTACATAACCTTGTCGCCGTCACAGTTGCAGTTTGGCGCACAGGGGGTCAATACCTCGAGCGGAAGCCAGACAATCACGGTCACCAATACGGGATCGCAGCCCGCCACTCTCAGCAGCATCAGCCTCGCCGATACAAATGATTTCTCGCAGATCAACAACTGTCCCTCGCTGCTGCCCAAGGGTGGCAGTTGTACCGTTCAACTCATATTCACGCCACTCGCGGTCGGCACCTATTCCTCGTACATATACGTTAGCTATTACGGCGGATACAACGGAAGCTCATACGTCTCTTTATACGGCGCGGGAACCGGAGTGGGAACTTCGTCGGCAATCGTTTCTCCGGGATCGATGCAGTTCGACGATCAGCTGCTTCAGACCACCAGCAGTTCCCAGACGGTGTACCTTACCAACACCGGAAGCGCTCCGCTCACAGCTGAAGGAGCGACCATCACCGGTGACTTCACCATCAACTACAACAGTTGCACTGCGAACCAGATCGTCTATCCGGATCAGCAGTGCCAGGTGAACGTCACTTTTACTCCGACCGCAGCCGGGACGCGCAGCGGTACGCTGACCATCTCCAGCACCGCGCCGGGTTTCCCGCAAACCATCAATCTAAATGGGAATGGAGTAACGCCCGTCACCGGCCTCGCCATTTCGCCGGCGGTTGTTCAGTTTAACGACACCGTTCTAGGCACGACGTCGTCATCGCAAAGCATCCAGATAATCAACGTCGGCACCGGTCCGGTCTCCATCGACCGGGTTTATTCCACCGATCCGAACTTCATCTTCAATTATTCGGGCTGCAGCCTGGTGACGCTGGGTTTGCTGAGCTCCTGCTCGATAAGCGTGGAGTTCCGCCCAACCACCACAGGACCGCTCACCGGATCGATCGTGCTGGTCGACAACGATCCCAGCAGTCCGCAAACGATTGCCGTAAGCGGTAACGGGGTTTCGCCGACCAGTTCGATCTACATCTCTCCCGGATCGCTTACCTTCGACGACACGGTGGCCGGAACAACAAATGTCCTATCCGTTTACCTGTGGAACCCGGGGAACACCGCCGTTAGCGTATCGAGCATCACCGCCGACTCATCGGACTTCGCCGTCACCTACAACGGATGTTCCACGGTCAGTGCGTCGTACCAGTGTCAATTCAACGTTACCTTCCAGCCACAGACTGCAGGACCAAAGAACTCCACGCTGACCATTGTCGATTCCTCAGCGGGTAGTCCGCATACGATGATGCTTTCGGGCAACGCCCTGGCAGCCACCGAGTCGCTCGTCTCGACTCCGCAGGCATACACTTATAACGACCAGGTTATCGGCACCACCAGTTCCCTTGGCACTTTTGTCTTTTATAACTCCGGCACCAGCCCGATTACCGTGAGCGGCGCCACCGTCAGCAGCAATTTCAACATTTACAGCAACGGCTGCAGCACCATCTATCCCAACAGTTCGTGCAGTGTTTATGTGCAGTTCATTCCCACAGCAGCGGGACCCCTGAGTGGAACGTTGACGTTACTGGATGACGCTCCAGGCAATCCGCACACGGTTGCCCTTTCCGGCACCGGACTTACTTCGACCTCTACCATTGTGGTCAATCCGTCCGATGTTTCCTTTACCGATCAAGCGGTCGGCACCACCAGTTCCAGCCAGATCGTTTACTTCTACAACACCGGCAATTCGGCGATCACCGTCAACAGCCTGACAACCTCGGGCGACTTCACGATTGGCTCTAATAGTTGCACCAGTACCATCTCTCCCGGCTCTTACTGCTACGCCTACGTGACTTTCACGCCCAGCGCGTCGGGTCCGCGCACCAGCGCGCTCACCATGACTGACACTGCTCCCGGCAGTCCGCATGGCGCGAATCTTTCCGGCAACGGTTTGACTGCAGTTCAAGCCCTGACACTTTCTCCTGGCAGCCTTGACTACGGAAGTCTGGTCGTCGACGGTACAGCCGGATCGCAAGCCACGTTCCTGGTAAACAGTGGCTCCAAGCCGGTCGCCATCAGCGCTGTAACGCCGAGTACCAATGTCACCGCCAGCGGGTGCGTTACGACACTGAACCCCGGCACCACCTGCCAGCTTAACGTTGGGTTTACAGCGACGGCGACGGGAACCCAGACGGGAACCGTCACTGTGACAAGCAACGGCGCAGGTTCGCCGCAAACCGTCAACCTCGCTGCCAATGGTGTTTCCAGCACGCCATCCTTCTCACTCGTGCCCAACGGCCTCGCCTTCAACCAGCAGTTGGCTAACGTCCAGACCAGCGGCTCGCAGACCGTCACATTCAAGAACAACAGTGGCGCTCCGGTTACAGTCAACAGCGCCGTCGCTGCCGGCGACTTCACGGTCACCAGCAACGGTTGCAATATGGTTGCGAACGGATCGTCGTGCTCGGTGAGTGTGGCATTCGCGCCGACGGGGGCAGGCGTCCGCAGTGGGACTCTCACCTTCAACCTCAATCCCACTGCCACCATCGTCGCGAATCTCACCGGCTATGGCGTAACTCCGGCGAAGGTCGGGGAAGTATCGCCCGCCGGAATTGCCTTTACTGATCAGGTTGTGGGAAGCTCCAGTTCCTCGCAGAATGTTTATCTGTACAGCGAGGGAACGCAGGCGATCACTGCCGCCGCTCCCACCATCAGCGGTGATTTCACCATCAGCTACACAAGCTGCAGCGGACAGGTCAGCAGCTACTGCCTGGTACAGGTGAAGTTCCAGCCTACCGCTACGGGACCGCGCAGCGGCGTTCTGACGTTTACTGATGATTCGCCGACCAGCCCGCACACCGTATCGCTTTCCGGCAATGGGCTTACTTCCACGAACACCCTGGTTCTGAATGCGTCGGTCGTGAATTATCCGGATCAGGCAGTCAACACCAGCAGCAATTCGCAGACCGTCTATCTCTACAACACTGGCAACACTGCGGTGAACCTTAGCGCGCCTTCTTTGAGCGCGGGCGATTTCTCCCTGACCTACGGCTCCTGCGGAGCGACGCTCAGTCCCGCCAGTTATTGTTACGAGCAACTGACGTTTACCCCATCCGCGATTGGAACCCGTACCGCAAGCCTCACTTTCAACAGCGATTCGTCTTCCGGACCGCAGACTGTCAACTTGTCCGGAAATGGCGTTGCCGCAACCAAGACACTTGTCGTCTCTACGAGCGCACTGCAATTCACTGACGAGCCCGTCGGCATCTCCGCCAGTACCCAGTACTTTTATCTCTACAACAGCGGAACCCTGCCGGTGAACTTCTCCACCCCCACCATCACCGGCACGAACAGCAGCGACTTCAACGTCAACTACAACGGCTGCGGTACCAGCGTTTCGGTAAGAAGCTATTGCTACATCTATATTCAGTTCACGCCGTCGGGTGTTGGGGTGCGCAACGCCGTGCTTACGCTCACCGATGACGCTTCCACCAGTCCGCAAACCGTAGCGTTAGTCGGCCACGGCGATACCGTCGTCAAGTCCGCGCGCCTGTCGATCACCAACCTGGTCTTCCCCGATCAGCCGACGCAGACCACCGGATCGTCGCAGTACGTCTATCTCTATAACCAGGGCAACGTCACCCTCAATCTCAGCTCCGTTACCTTGAACGGCGGTGATTTCGCCATCGGATACAGCTCGTGCAATGCTCCCACCACCATTGGTGTGAATTCTTATTGCTACATCTATGTGGGTTTCACGCCGACCGCCACCGGTCCTCGCACTGGCACCGTCACGTTCACCGATGACTCGGCGACCAGCCCGCATGTGTTGAATCTGAGCGGCAAGGGAACTACTCCGAATCCTTCGATCGCTGCCTCGACTTCTTCGCTCGTCTTCCCCAATCAGGAGCTTGGAACCACCAGCACCACCCAATACATAACCATCTTCAGCCGCAGCAACGTGTCGATCACGTTTTCGGCCCCAACGGTCGATAACCCCGACTTCATCATCTCGTCGAACGCCTGCTCGAGCTTTAACGCTCCGTCGCAAACCTGCTACTACGGCATTACGTTCAAGCCTTCGACGGCCACCACCGAAACCGGAACGCTGAGTATCAACTCGACTGCCACCGGCAGCCCGTTGAAGGTGAGCCTCACCGGAACCGGCATTCCCGCCGGCACCGGCGGTCAGCTGTCGCAGACTTCCATAACGTTTGCGAACCAGGTGATGAGTACGACCAGTCCCGGTGTCACCGTCTACTACTCCAACTCGGGATCGTCGAACATCGTCATCTCCAGCACTTCGATCAGCGGCGACTTCAGCAAAACCACTGGCTGCGATACGACCACCATTGGCGTTCGCAGCTATTGCGCCATGACGGTGTACTTCACTCCGACGGCTACCGGCATGCGCGGCGGCAGCATCACTATCAACGACAACACCGCGGCCAGTCCTCGCACCATCACGCTCACCGGCACAGGCGTGGCAGCTTTCCCGGTTGCGAGCATCACCCCCAGCGCGCTTCAATTTGGCACCCAGTTAATGAGTGTGGCCAGTTCGAATCAAGTTGTAACCGTGAGGAACGCTGGGACCGCTATGCTTACATTCGGCGGAGTCGCCATCACTCCGTCCACTGATTTCAACATCACGTCGAACGGTTGTGCTAACGGAGTGGCTGCCGGTTCCTACTGCCAGATTTACGTGGAGTTCACACCCAGCGCCGGAGGACTTCGCAGCGCCAATTTGATGATGACCGATAACGCCGCTGACAGTCCGCAGAACGTCCCATTGTCGGGAACCGGCGTGGCATCCAGTCCGATCGCGTCGCTCTCCACTTCGAACTACACGTTTGGCAGCTACGGCATCGGAACGCCGAGTTCTTCCTACGGCGTCAACCTCTACAACACCGGCAACGCGCCGCTGAACATTACCTCAATCGCTACGACAGATCCGGAGTTTGTTCCCACTACCACCTGCGGCACTTCGCTGGCGGCGAGTTCCAATTGTTCGATCGGCATCGTCTTCACGCCATCGGCGGTTGGCAATCGCACCGCAACCCTCATGGTCACCGATAACGCCACCGGTAGTCCTCACCAGATGAGCCTTGCTGGCACCGGATTGGCGCCGTCAGCCGCGCAAGTTGCGCCAGCCACGCTCATCTATCCGAATCAGGCCGTCAGCACCATCAGCGGCAGCCAGACAATTACCGTGCACAACACGGGCGCATCGCTGACCGTCTCCTCCGTTACCGCCGCCGGCGACTTTGCTCAGACAAACAACTGCACCAGCACTCTGGGCGTCAACGGATCCTGCAGCGTGAGCGTAACGTTTAACCCCACAGCCGTGGGGAATCGTAACGGCACATTGACTGTCACCGATAACTCGCCCACCAGTCCACACGTGATCACGCTTAACGGCACAGGTACCGGTGCCCCGACGGTCAAGCTGTCGCCCGGGTCTCTCACGTTTAGCGGCACCAACGTCGGAACCACTACCGCCTCGCAGCCGATCACTCTCACGAACACCGGCAACGGGCCGCTCGGAATTGGCAGCATCGCTGCCGGCGGCGACTTTGCGCAGACCAACAACTGCGCTCCGAATCTGAACGCAAACGTCAGCTGTACCATCAACGTTACGTTTACGCCAACCACCTACGGTAATCGCACCGGCTCTATCACCGTCACCGATAACGCGACCGGCTCGCCGCAAACCGTCAATCTCACTGGCACCGGCCTCGCGGCGGGTGCCAGCGTCAACCCTTCGTCGTTGACGTTTACCTCCCAGGCCGTTGGATCCACCAGCAATGCCCAGGGAATCATGCTTTCCAACCCGGGGACCATCACCCTTGTCATTACCGCGATTACGCCAACGACTTCCGAGTACTCTCAGACCAACAACTGCACCAACCTTATGGTTGCGCCTGGCGGCAATTGCACCATCAACGTGGAGTTCTCGCCGGTGGCTGCGGGAGCGCGCAATGCCGCTCTGCAAATCACCGGCAATGCGGCAACTGTAACGGTCCCGTTAAGTGGATCGGGCACCGGTCCGGTCGCAAGCCTTGATAAGCCGTCGCTCGGCTTCGGCAGCGTTGCCGTGGGCAGCAGCAGTGGAACCCAGACTATCAAGCTCAGCAGCGTCGGCGATACCGCCCTGGCGATTTCTTCCATCGCTGCCGGCGGTGATTATTCTCAAACCAACAATTGCGGATCTTCGGTAGCCGTCAGCTCATTCTGCACTATCACCGTCACCTTCAGTCCCACGGCGCCCGGCACTCGCGGCGGCCAGATCACCATCACCGATAACGCTGCCAATTCGCCGCAAGCTGTCATGCTGAATGGTTCCGGACTCGGTGCAGCCGTTAACTTCAATCCGCCGAGCCTCTCTTTCTCAACCGTACTCTTGAATACTGCGAGCACGCCGCAGTCGGTCGTCATCTCGAACGCGGGCACAACGAATCTGTCGTTCTCCACCATCAGCGCGACTGGCGACTTTTCCCAGACCAACAACTGCGTCTCCCCGCTTGCTCCCTCGGCCTCGTGTACCGCAAACGTTACTTTTACTCCGACGGCCACCGGCACTCGAACCGGATCTCTGACCGTGGCTACACCGAACGGCAACGCCTCGGCCGGATTGTCTGGAACTGGCATCACGCAGGGTCTGTCGTTTACTCCGGGATCGCTGACCTTCAATCCTCTGCCGGTCAACCTTACTTCGACTCTGCCCGTCACCGTCACCGATGTCGGCACTTCGCCGGTCACCTTCGCCAGCATCACTCCGTCCGGTGACTACGGCCAGACCAACAACTGCCCGGCCACGTTGCAGCCAAACAATGGCTGCACCATTACCGTGAGCTTCACTCCCACCCAGCAGGGCATTCGACTCGGTTCAATCTCGCTGATGGACGACGCACCAGGATCGCCCCAGACCATCTCGCTTACGGGCATGGGCACGCAGCCGATGGCCGACATCGCCGTCACGGGCAACGCTTCACCGCGCTCCGCTCCGCCGGGAGGCAGCGCCACCTTTACCGTTATCGTTACGAATAATGGACCTTCGACGGCCACAGGTGTGAATGTGTCCATGACCGCGCCCACCAACGCGACATTGCAATCGGTTACGCCAAACGTTGGGCAATGCGCCGGCACAGGACCAATCGCGTGTACGCTCGGTAACTTGAATTCGGGATCGAATGCCACCATCACCATGGTTGTGACCAACACCACCGCGGGCGCCATGACCACCAGCATCTCGGCCACCGCCAGCGAGACCGATCCCAACATGGCGAACAACTCCCTCAGCCTCACCAGCGACACATCGACCGCCGACGTTCAGGCCGTGGCGGCCAGCACCGCGACCGTGCTCAACGGGCAACCGGCGTTCAGCATGGCGGTGATGAACAACGGCCCATCGTCCGCAACCAATGTCGTGGCTACGTTCGATCTCGAACGCTTTGGTTACGTTAACTCCGTCGCCAGTCAGGGCACGTGCGCGTGGAATGGTGTCCAACTCGCTTGCGCTCTCGGAACCCTGGCCAACGGAGGCGGCGCGACCATCACTGTCGCCGTCCAGCCGCCCGACTCCGGTTGGACGAGCATTCAGGAGCACGCCACCGCCGATCAATACGATCCCGCCCCGAACAACAACATTGCGCAGATCACACCAACGCCCGACGGTTACAACACCAAGCTTGGTACCAACGTCTCCGTCGATACCGCCGATCCCCAGACTGGGACGACCGGCAACCTCGTCTTCCAGACTGTCACGCGCCCTGGGATGACCATCATGTCTGCCGCTGCCGCCTCGGCTCCGCCGACGGGCTATCGCGTGGCTCGCGGCAACGAGACCTTCAATGTGAGTACCAGCGCGCAATTTAACGGTGCCGTTACATTCACGCTGCACTTTGCTCCCGCGGCGTTCTGGCATCCTGCCGAAGCCCGTCTCTTCCACAACGAGAACGGCGCGTGGATCGATCGCACCACGGCACTGAATCCCGCAGGCTCCATCGCGGGCGTAATCGGTTCGTTATCGGAATTCGCCATCTTCGAGCCGCCTGACCAGCCACCCGTCGCGAATCCGGGCGTTGCTCAAGTCATTGCCGGAACCAACGCGTCGGGCAACCAGGTGCAGTTGAACGGATCGCTCTCCGCCGATCCCGAAAACGATTCACTTACTTACCGATGGACCGGTCCGTTCCCTGAAGGCAATGGCACCGTTACAGGTCTCAACCCAATGGTCACCCTGCCGCTCGGTGCTTCGCAGGTAACGCTGGTGGTAAACGATGGTGAGGTCGATTCGACAGCCGTGGCTCAATCGGTGACTGTCTCCGACTTCACCGTTTCGGCGAACACGTCAGCCATCTCGATCCCCCGAGGATCGTCAGCAAACCTCACGCTTGCCCTGTCTCCGAAGTTCGCCGCTTACGATCGTGCCGTTTCGCTGGCCTGCGCCAATCTACCTGCAGACCTTACCTGCCAGTTTGCGCAGAACTCTGTAACACCAGCTGCGAATGGTTCGACTGTGACTTTGACCATCAGCGCCGCCAAAACGGCTTCACTGAACCACTCATCACGTGCTCTCGCCGCGTCCCTGCTGGCTTTCGGCCTACCGTTCGGGATCGTCATTCTCTCCGGCGATCGCAAACGACGCGCAACTCGACTCGCCTTGCTGGCGATGCTGCTGCTTATCCTTTATATGGTGGGTTGCGGAGGAGGCGGTGGCGGCAGCTCGTTCCAGACTCCGCCACCAACGAACACTGGATCCACCTCGACCATCAACGTCACCGCAACCTCAAGTGGAATCCAGCACGCCGTGGCTGTCACCGTGACCAGGAACTGACCCCTGCTTTGGTCAGCAAAATAACGGCGTGGGCACCTCGCCCGCGCCTTTCACCAAACTCTCACATAAACAAATATTCCGATCGCCCCGAACGTCGGATATCAGATAACAGAGGAGCTATGGCCCGGTTGTATCGCTCGCAATTGCTGTCGGCTTCACGAACAACTCCGGATGAAGATACTGTCCGCGCTCGTTCGCAGGTTTATCTTCCTCCACCGGAACTCGGTTCGCGTTCGCATATGCATCGTGACGGATCCCCGTCACCTGCCACGAAACGCGTACTCTCGGCTTGCTGCTCTTGATGGTGAAGCGGTGGTCTTTTACCTCGTTCACTACCGCCACCTGGCACAGTCGCCCAATCGCAGTCAGCTGATATCGAAAGTCACGGTTCAACGCCTCGAAATAAGCGGGCAGCTCGATCGTCGCCACGCCCGCTGCATCGGTGGTAACGTTTCCGTTATAGACATCGAGCATATCCGGCGACTCGACAAACGAGTGATACAGATACTTGTTCTCCGGATCCAGTGGATGGTCGATTTGAAACGACCCGCTCGATTTCGACAGGCTTCCCACTACCTTCAAGTTGCCGTAGATCGTTGTCGAGCGGTTGAGCGTTATGTCTTTGCTCCCGAAACTTGCGACGTCGTACTTCGACAGATTGTTAGCCGAGATGGTCTGCCCCTTGCCGCCTGTCGAAGGAACGACAAACACCTGCCACGCGGTGTTTCCGGTGCCCTGGTTCATGATCGCGGCGCCGCCGTTGTTGATCGAATCTCCATGGGTCATGAAATTGCTGCCATTCCAAAGGAAATTCGACCCGAATCCCTGCCAGAAGTTATTGCGAGCTCCCAGGTAGGTGAGGATCGAAGGTCCCACTGCGGAGGACCCACTGCCAGATCCGAAATAGGGTAGCGTGGGAAGAATCGTTGCTCCTGCCGAGTTCCCGTAAGACATGGCATCGCCTTTGATATATCCACTTCCCGCCAGCGTCGTTCCAGGAGAAAGGTCAAATAACATGGTCCCCGATCCGCTCGTTTGTTCGGTTTGAATCAGGTACAGGTTGTCCTGCCAAATCGATCCTGGTCCATCTCCGTAGACCTTCCCACTCATGCTGATGATGGACGTTCCGCTTCCGCCCGCCGCATTTCCGAGAACGGTCAATAACGAGTTGTAAAGGGTGCCACCTTCGAAGCTGATCATCGTCTGTCCTGCGCCGATGTTCGCCCGCGTATCCAGGAAGCGCGTATATCCGAACGAATCCGTGGTCGCGGTTCCTCCCGAATTCGTGAAGCGAAAATCCTTCCGCAGGCAGTTCGCATGCACTCGCAGCAACTCGGTTCGCTCGGTCCATGCTGTTTCGTTGTCGAACCATACTCCGGTCTGTGAACCGCCATACACGGCGGGGCCATTAATGACGATGTCTTCCAGTTGAGCACCAATGGTGTCGCCGATGTGAACGCCGGCGACCGCGGAATAACCAAGGTTCAGCGTGAAGCCGGCAAATCGTCCGGCCTGCATCACCGTAAAGGGCTGCATCTGCACCCGCAGGAAATCTCCTGCGCCTGTGTAATTGATCACCGTGACCGCACTGCCCGTGCCGACAATCGAAATGTTAGGTGTACTAACGGTTACGGTAGTCTCTACGTTGGAGTAGGTTCCGGCCGGAAGCGACACGATTCCACCGGCTGTGCCCAGCGACTTAATCGCATTATTGATCTGTGCCCCGAGGTCGCTGCCTGGCTCGCAGGTTGCGACAACGGTGCCGTTCAATGCACACACCTGGCCATCGGCCTGGCGCGAGAGGGTCATACACACACAGCAAATCAACAGCAGTAAAGCCGTAGTTCGCACGGTGCCTCGTATTCAGTTGTAAGTTTCGGGGAGTTGGGAGGCGGAGATCATAGCAAGCCTTACTGCCAAAGTAAAGGCAACAATCGTGACAGATATCACGAAAAACCGCTCCTACTGTCACTTTTGACAGGTGCCTGTCCTGAGTGCGGTCGCTCGGCCGAAGGTCTTCTTCCCCCGGTTTTCGATGTTCATCCGTCACAGCCCATTTGTGAGCACGGGCGAATAATTAGGCTGAATACCTTCATTTGAGGACAGCCATCATGAGCAGGTTGAAGGTCACCATCGACGGCAACGAAGCCGCCGCCTATGTCGCACATAAGACAAACGAAGTCATTGCCATCTATCCGATCACGCCCTCCTCACCGATGGGCGAATGGTCGGATCAGTGGTCTTCCGACGGGAAGCCGAACATCTGGGGCACCATCCCTCTCGTCATCGAGATGCAGAGCGAAGCCGGAGCCGCCGGCGCGCTTCACGGAGCGTTGCAGGCCGGTTCGCTCGCCACCACGTTCACCTCAGCGCAGGGTCTGCTGCTGATGATCCCCAACATGTACAAGATTGCCGGCGAACTGACGCCCAGCGTTATGCACGTCGCCGCTCGCTCCGTCGCCGCGCAGGCGCTCTCCATCTTCGGCGATCATCAGGACGTGATGGCCATCCGCCAGACCGGATGGGCCATGCTCTCCTCGAACTCCGTGCAGGAAGTCATGGACCTCGCGCTCATCGCGCAGGCCGCCTCCCTCGAATCTCGCATCCCCTTCGTGCACTTCTTCGACGGATTCCGTACCTCGCACGAAGTGGCCAAGGTCGAACAGCTTTCGATCGACGATCTCAAAGCCATGATCGATGACGATCTCGTTCGCCGTCATCGCGATCGCGCCCTGTCGCCCGATCATCCCGTTCTCCGGGGCACCGCGCAGAATCCCGACGTTTACTTTCAGGCACGCGAGACCGTCAATCCCTTCTACCTCGCCGTTCCCACCATCGTGCAGAACGCGATGGACAAGTTCGCCCGCATCGTCGGCCGCCAGTACAAGCTCTTCGAATACGTCGGAGCCGCCGACGCCGAGCGCGTCATCGTCATGATGGGCTCGGGTGCCGAAGTCGCGCAGGAAGCCGTCGAATATATGCTCGCCCGCGGCGAAAAAGTTGGATTGCTGAAAGTCCGCCTCTATCGCCCGTTCTCAATCGAGCACTTCATCGCCGCGCTGCCGAAGACCGTCAAGTCTCTCGCCGTCCTCGACCGCACCAAGGAACCCGGCTCCGCCGGCGAACCTTTATATATGGACGTCATCACCGCGCTGGCGGAAGCCGACGCGTTCGCGAAGTCGCCCAGGGTGATCGGCGGACGTTACGGACTCTCGTCGAAAGAATTCACGCCCGCGATGGTGAAGTCCGTTTACGACGAACTCGCCAAGCCGAAGTCGAAGAATCACTTCACCGTCGGCATCATCGACGACGTCACGCACACCTCCCTCGACGTCGATTCCTCCTTCTCCACCGAAGATCCCAAAACCGTTCGCGCTCTCTTTTACGGACTCGGCGCTGACGGCACAGTTGGTGCCAACAAGAACTCCATCAAGATCATCGGCGAAGATACCGACAACTTCGCGCAAGGCTACTTCGTTTACGACTCGAAGAAGTCCGGCTCCATCACCACCTCGCACCTGCGCTTCGGCCCTAAGCAGATTCGCTCCAGCTACCTCATCAGCCAGGCAAACTTTGTGGCCTGCCACCAATTCACGTTCCTCGAGAAAATCGACGTTCTGAAGGGCGCGGATAAAGGCGCCACCTTCCTGCTGAACAGCCCGTTCCCGCACGACAAAGTCTGGAACTTCCTGCCTCGCGCCGTGCAGCAGCAGATCATCGACAAAAAGCTGAAGTTCTACGTTATCGATGGTTACGAAGTGGCCAAGCAGACCGGCATGGGCCAGCGCATCAACACCATCATGCAGACCTGCTTCTTCGCCATCAGCGGCGTGTTGCCACGCGAAGAGGCCATCGAAGCCATCAAGAAAGCCATCAAGAAAACCTACGGCAAGCGCGGAGAAGCGGTCGTCCAGAAGAACTTCGCCGCCGTCGATTCCACCCTCGCCAACCTCTTCGAAGTGAAAGTTCCGGCCGCCGCCACCAGTAACTTCGACGTTAAGCCGCCGGTTCCCGCCGCCGCGCCCGATTACGTCAAAGACGTGCTCGGCACAATCATCAAGGGCGACGGAGATCTGCTGCCCGTCAGCAAGCTGCCCATCGACGGCACCTTCCCCACCGGCACTGCCCAATGGGAGAAGCGCAACATCGCGCTCGAAATCCCCGAATGGGACGAAGAACTCTGCATCCAGTGCGGCAAATGCGTTCTGGTTTGTCCACACGCCGTCATCCGCGCCAAGGTGTACGACTCCGATAAGCTGAAGGGTGCGCCCGCCAAATTCAAAGCCGTGCCCGCGCGCTGGCAGAACTTCAAGGAGAAGAAGTACACCCTTCAGGTCGCGCCCGAAGATTGCACCGGATGCGCCATCTGCATTGAAGCCTGCCCCGCGAAGTCCAAAACCGAGGTCAAGCACAAGGCCATCAACATGGTCCCGCAGATTCCCATCCGCGAGCAGGAAGCCGCCAACTGGGACTTCTTCCTCTCCATCCCCGAGACCGATCGCAAAGCGCTCTCGCTCGGCCAGGTCAAGGATATCCAGCTGCTGCAGCCGCTTTTCGAGTTCTCCGGCGCCTGCTCAGGTTGTGGCGAAACGCCCTACCTCAAGCTGATGTCGCAACTGTTCGGCGATCGCGCTGTCATCGGCAACGCCACCGGATGCTCCTCCATTTACGGCGGCAACCTGCCGACTACGCCTTACGCCTTCAATAACGATGGACGCGGCATCGCCTGGTCGAACTCGCTCTTCGAAGACAACGCCGAATTCGGTCTCGGTATTCGTCTCTCCATCGACAAGCAGACCGAATACGCCCGTGAACTGCTCCAGAAACTCGCGGTCGAAGTCGGTTCCAATCTGGTCGATGGCCTGCTCAACGGCGACCAGTCCGGCGAGAAGGGAATCGAAGAGCAGCGCTCTCGCGTCGATCAGCTAAAGGCGAAACTGAAGAAGATCGACTCGAACGATTCCAAGGCTCTGCTTGCGGTCGCCGACATGCTCGTCAAGAAATCCGTCTGGATCGTCGGCGGCGACGGTTGGGCCTACGACATCGGCTACGGCGGTCTCGATCACGTGCTCGCCAGCGGCCGCAACGTCAACATCCTCGTGCTCGATACCGAGGTCTACTCCAACACCGGCGGACAGATGTCGAAGTCCACGCCGCGCGGCGCTGTCGCCAAATTCGCCGCCGGCGGCAAGCCGCGTCCCAAGAAAGACCTCGCCATGATGGCCGTCAACTACGGCAGCGTGTACGTCGCGCGCATCGCCTTTGGCCAGTCCGATATGCAAACCGTCAAAGCCTTCCAGGAAGCCGAAGCTTACGACGGGCCATCGCTCATCATCGCCTACTCCCATTGCATCGCTCACGGATACGACCTCGTTCACGGGCTCGACCAGCAGAAACTCGCGGTCCAGTCCGGACACTGGCCGCTCTTCCGTTACAACCCGATGCTGAAAGAGCTGGGCAAGAACCCGTTCGTGCTTGAATCGAAGGCGCCTTCGATCCCGCTCGAAAAGTACATCTACAACGAAACCCGCTATTCCATGCTCAAGCACTCCAACCCTGAAGTCGCGCAGCAACTGCTCAAAGAAGCGCAGCACGACGTCAACGAGCGCTGGAAGCTGTATGAATCGTGGGCTGCGATGCCGTCTAACGGCAACGGTACAAAACCGGCGCCGGAAGCCAAAAAGGAAGAGGCCGTTGCGGCGGCAAAAGGAGGCGCACAATGATCGACCTTTCTACGAAATACCTGGGCCTCAAACTAAAGAACCCGCTGGTTGCGTCAGCTTCGCCGCTGACGCAGCACCTCGACAACTTCCGCCATCTCGAAGACGCGGGCGCCTCTGCCATCGTCATGCACTCGCTTTTCGAGGAGCAGATCAACATCGAGAGCGATGAACTCGATCGTTACCTCTCCACTGCCGAGCACGTCTCTGCCGAAGCCATGGACATGTTCCCCGACGCCGGCGACTATCACCTCGGGCCCGAGGAATACCTGGAGCAGATCGTCAAGGCGAAAGCTGCGGTTAACGTTCCCGTTATTGGCAGCCTCAATGGCATCTCTCCGGGCGGCTGGACGCGTTACGCCAAACTCATTCAGGATGCCGGCGCCGACGCCGTCGAACTCAACATCTACTTCATTCCCACCAATCCCAACATCGACGCCGAGCAAATCGAAAACGAGTACAGCTACCTGGTGAAAGAAATCAAACGCGGACTCTCCATTCCCGTCGCGGTAAAACTGTCGCCCTATTTCACCAGCGTCTCGAATTTTGCAACCCGGCTCGACCGGGTTGGCGCCAATGCACTCGTCCTCTTCAACCGTTTCTACCAGCCTGACTACGATCTCGAAGAACTCGAAGTCGTTCCCAGCTTGCAGCTCAGCCGTTCCAACGAACTGCGCCTGCGCCTGCACTGGACCGCTATCCTGTTCGGCAAGATCAAGGCCGACATGGCCATCAGCGGCGGCGTTCATACCGCCGAAGACGTCATCAAGTCGATGATGGCTGGCGCGAAGGTCGCGATGACTACTTCGGCGTTGCTGCAGAACGGCATCGACTATATGCGCTTCATCCTCAGCGAAGTTCGCGAGTGGATGGAAAAGCACGAGTACGAATCCATCCAGCAGATGCAGGGCTCGATGAGCCACAAATCCGTCAAACATCCATCGGCCTTCGAGCGCGCTAACTACGTCAAGGTCCTCAGCAGCTACGCACTAAAGTAGAAAAAGTAGCGCCGGCGTCTCGCCGGCTGTCGGGAGGGCATCTTGCCCTCCCGATTTGTTTGTTCGTCGAGGCGCTGAGCGAAGCGCATGAAGTTGAGCACCTGGTTGTAACCGCTCGTTCGGTCAATTCATCCGGAGCTGTAAAATGTTCGACATGAAAGCAATCACCTTCTCGTTACTCGTCGTAACGTTGTCTTTAGGAGGTTACGCTTAGAAGCCTTCCTCAAAGATCGACAAGCAGGTTGCGACTCTCATCGAGAACATGTTGAAAGAAAAGACCGAGCAGAAAGCATTCGCAGATCTGGAAAGATTGGGATGTCCATCGGTGCCTGCAATCGTCGAGCGAATGGACGACCGCCGTGATCTTCCCGACCCTCGCATTTCTCTTGCAAACAAGTCGCCCGACGCATTCGAAGGATTGCGTCATTACGGCCCTAAGCAAGTGGTAGACGCTCTTGCCGCTATCCTCAATCAGATAACGGGTCAGGATTTCGGCTTCATTTACAACGGCGGAACAAACGCAGAGCGGAAAGAGACGATCGACGGTTGGCGGGAGTTCCTCCGCAAAACACCTGCCTCAAAAGTCTGTGCAATCAAGTAACGTTGGAGTGAGTTCGATGGCGCATTGCACTGCCCGCTGTTGAATCATCAACTACAGTTCACCGTAAGTGGTCCACCGATGTAAACTTCCTCCCCATGCCGCTCACCATCCTCTGTCTCGCCAGTTACGAAAAAGGTTTTGACTTCCTCCGCGAAGCCAAGGACCAGGGTTGCCGCGTCCTGTTGCTCACCTCCGAAAGCCTGCGCAACTCCAAGTGGCCACGCGAAGCGATCGACGAGATTTTCTACATGCCCGACGACAACCATCGCTGGAACCGCGAGCACACCATTCTCGCCATCAGCCACTTGGCCAAGACCGAGCAGATTGACCGCATCGTTCCGCTCGACGATTTCGATCTCGAAATCGCCGCTGCGCTGCGCGAGCACCTGCGCATCGCCGGAATGGGTGAGACCACTACGCGCTACTTCCGCGACAAGCTCGCCATGCGCGCTCGCGCCCTCGACGCCGGACTTCCGGTTCCCGAATTCGTCCAGGTCCTCAACCGCGAAAAATTATCGAAGTTCATGGCAGACGTTTCCGCGCCATGGGTGCTCAAGCCGCGTTCGCAAGCAGGTGCGATTGGCATCGAGAAGATCCAGTCCGAGCAGGAGCTCTGGGAAACCGCCGATCGCCTCGGCGATCAGCAATCGTTCTACCTGCTCGAACGCTACGTTCCCGGCGAAGTCTTCCACGTCGATTCGATCTGGGATAACAGCGAACTGCTGTTTTCGATCGCCAGCCGTTATGGCGCGCCGCCGATGGACGTCTCGCACGGCGGCGGCGTCTTCAGCAGCCGGACGCTCCCGCGCGATGCCGCTGAATCGAAGGCGCTCATGGATTTGAACAAGCAGGTGCTGAAAGCCTTCGGACTTGTCCGTGGCGTTTCGCACTCCGAGTTTATTCGCAGTGCCGATAAAGGTCGCTTCTATTTTCTCGAAACCGCAGCGCGCGTCGGCGGCGCGAATCTGGCCGACATGATCTGCGCTGCCACGGGAATCAATCTCTGGCGCGAATGGGCCAAAGTCGAAATCGCCGGAGGCAAAAAGCCTTACGCTGTTCCCGAAGCGCGCAACGACAACGCGGGAATTCTCGTCTCGTTATCGAGGTATCAGCATCCCGACACTTCTCAGTTCAAGGATCCCGAAATCGTCTGGCGCATGTTCAAGGACTATCACATTGGACTGGTCGTAAAGTCGCCGTCCGCCGAGCGCGTGGAAGAACTGCTGGCGAATTACGCGCAGCGAATTGCCCGCGATTTCATGGCAATTGCGCCTGCAGCCGAGCGCGCGTCGCACTGAACCCGAACATCGTCGCGAGAAAGAGTTTAGCGGATGATCCGCAACGCTAAGTCTATTGTTTTCATAGACCAAACCCCCACCCCGAACTCGGTCTATGAGAACAAAGGAGTTATCGGAGTTGGTGCGGCTTGTCCATGAAAACAAAAGACTTACACACCTGACGAATTTTGAGATTTTAGCCTCGTCCGCGGAACTGGATGATCCGTCGGCGATCGCGTTTCGACGGACGTCCCGCAGGAGCGGGAGCGAAAAACGACGGATTTGCGCGGCGTTCTTCGGCAGCTTTCTGTCGCGCTTCGCGGCTTTCGTCGGTTTCGCGGTAAAGTTTCTGGGCTTCCGGCCCGGGACCGCGAAGCTCGCTGAGGCCGAGGACCTCGACGGTGAAATCGCCGGAATCGTTGGTGATTTTGAGCATGTCGCCGAGGCGGACATCGCGCGCCGGCTTCACCGGCTGATGATTTGCTTCGACGCGTCCGAGTTCGCAAGCTTTTTTGGCGAGCGCGCGAGTCTTGAAAAAGCGCGCGGCCCACAGCCAGACGTCGATGCGAACCGAGGTCATGCTGATAGTTTCGCACGAGACTCTGACGGAAGCACGGCAAGCGCGGGATACAATTTGCCGGAGGTGAACGATGGCGGTGGATTGGCCTCATGAAACCGGCACGATCGACGGCCGAAGAGACATTGTCTTGTGGTGGGAAGCGCGCAGATTTCGCTTCAACCTGTGGCTTGTGGCGGCCGGCATCGCCACGTGGATACTCGTTTTGGTTGCGGGATCTGCTGCCGTTGAGCCGGGAGTCGATTTTGAAGAGCCCGTATTCATGATCATGGGTTCATTCGGTTTTTGGATAATTGCCAACGTCTGTTACACCGCAGTCTGGATCGTGGACTTGATTCTTTCGTTGGATAAAGGGCGAGAACGAGCCTTCAAGATGTTCCTGATCTTTTGGATGACGGTCGCGGTCTTGCCCGGATTGTGGGCCGTGGTGGCGTTCATCATTACTTTGATTACCGGGAAGAAGCTTGATGAGTAGAGTTCGGAACCTGCTAACGGCGTCGTTATTAGTTGCTGGCTTGGGAACCGCCTTTCCACAGACTCCGACCGCAACAGCTCCGCTCCGCGTTGCCGTCGTCGGACTGGTTCATGGACACGTCGAAGGGTTCCTCGGTCCGGCGCTCAAACGTTCTGACATCGAGATCGTCGGTATCGCCGAGCCCGATCAAGAACTCGAGATGAAGTACGCGTCGCGCTTTAACCTCGATCGCAATATCCTCTATGCCGATCTGGAGCAGATGCTCGCCGCCGTCCGTCCGCAGGCGCTGCTGGTTTACACCGACACGAAGGATCATCGGCGCGTGGTGGAGGTGGCGGCGAAGCATGGCATTCCCGTCATGATGGAGAAGCCGCTGGCGGTGAGCCTTGACGATGCGCTGGCCATGAAGAAGGCTGTCGACGCGGCTCACATCACGGTGCTGGTGAACTACGAAACCACCTGGTACGCCAGCAACAACGCCCTTTATCGGCTCGTGCGGGACGGTAAAATCGGCGACGTGCGCAAGGTGGTGATTCACGACGGGCATCGCGGCCCGAAGGAGATCAATGTTCCGCCGGAGTTTCTCGCCTGGCTCACCGATCCGGACAAGAACGGCGCCGGCGCGCTGTTCGACTTCGGCTGTTACGGCGCCGATCTGATGACCTGGCTGATGAACGGCGACGCTCCGCTAACGGTTACCGCCGTTACGCAGCAGATCAAGCCGGAGATCTATCCGAGGGTGGATGATGAGGCGACGATCGTGATGACGTATCCAAAAGCGCAGGCAATCGTGCAAGCCTCGTGGAACTGGCCGTTTGACCGTAAGGACATGGAAGTGTACGGTGCGATCGGACAGGCGATCACCGTGAAGCGAGACGGCCTGCGGGTCCGGCTTAAAGGCGACGACCAGGAAAAGCTGGAACAGGCGACGCCCTTGAAGCCTCCGTATGACGATCCAATTTCGTATTTCATTGCTGTCGTGTCCGGTCAAATCAAGCCCGAAGGCTTGGGAGCGCTCGATGCTAACGTGACAGTGATGCGAATTTTGGATGCCGCGCTAGAATCGGCGAGGACAGGGAAGACGGTGAGACTTCGCCAAAAATAGGAACAAAGAAAATGGTAACGATGCGGTTAAAGCGAAAAGAGAGTTGATTTATTCAGTAATTTCAGTCTAACCCAATGGTCTTTTTTCGTACGCCGCACATAAACGTACTGTTTATCCTCTCTCAGTTCGACTTGGACGTTCTTCTCGATCTGGGCTCGTGAAATGTCTTCGTTGGAACTGGCCATGCAGTTGTACAAAATTTTGCGCCATTCGATGTGAATGTGAATACGCGGAGCTTGGCCAGGAATTAACGTGAACGGGGCAATGTCGATAACGGTTGGGTTTGGGTACTTTTTATCCAAATCCTCGTTGTCGAACCTCGGATTGTCTTGTGAGTTGGCAGACTGCCCAGCAGTGGCACAGGTGCCAGCGATGACCAACAGGATCACTGCAAGCCACAATCGCATGCCCCTATGTTAACTCGGCTCGCGCCTCTTACATCGTTACCGGAAACAGGAATTCCAGCATGGGGCCGACGCGCGCGGCCCAGGCGGCTTCGTCGTGAATGGCGCCTTCGGCTTCGACGTAGCGAAGGTCAACGTTTTCGTTCCAGCCTTTGGCGATGAGCGCGTTGCGGAGCGCGCGCGTGTCACCAACGGTGTCACGTCCTTCGCCGGTTCCGATGTCGAGCCAGATCGATTGCCGCGGCTTGAGTTCGAGTTGCTTGACCTCGCGAACGATGTAGCGACGGTCCCACCACACGGAAGGCGACATGGCCGCCAGCTTGCCGAAGATCTCCGGATGCTCGATCGCGGCGTGAAGCGTGAACAGTCCGCCGAGCGACGAACCGCCCAGCGCGGTATTCCACGGATCCGCTTGGGTTCGGTATTCGGCGTCGATAAAGGGCTTGATGACCTCGACGAGCGCGCGCAGGTAAGTTTCGGCTTTGCCGCCGTTGCGTTTCGAGTCGCGTGTGGGCGTGTACTCGTCGACGCGTTGCTCGCCGGCGTGATAGATGCCGACGACGATCAGCGGCTGAATCTTGTTATCGCGGATGAGCTGTTGCGCGGTTTGGTCGACGCGCCAGTCTTTGCCGGGAACGTAGGAAGTCGTCGGGTCAAAGAGGTTCTGGCCGTCCTGCAGGTAAAGCACCGGGTAACGCCGCTCGGGGTCTGCGTCGTTGCTTCCCTCGTAGCCCTCGGGAACGAACACGATGATTTGCCGCTCGCCGCCGAGCAGGTCGGAGCTGACGACGTGGCGGCGAAGATCGGTGGCCTCGCGTGGTTCGGATGCAGTGGATTCGAGCGATGGGACAAGGATTTCCGTGGCCATATTCTTATGGGGCTGCTTACGTCTCCCGGTTGTATGATTTCGTCCCCTGCGCAATGTTGCAGTCAGATTAAACTAAGGTGCTCAAAAGCGCACTCAACTTATGAACCGAGAATTCCACAAGTGGTATTCGCCGCGGCTCAATCGCGACATGGAGATGCTGGTCTTCGGTCATGCGGGCACGCCGACCATCGTCTTCCCCACATCGCAGGGACGATTCTATGAATACGAAGATCGCGGAATGGTTGGCGCGCTCTTGAACAAGATCGAAGGGGGCTGGGTACAGCTGTATTGCGTGGACTCCGTCGATTCGGAGAGCTGGTACAACCGATCGGTGCATCCGCGGCAACGCGTGGAGCGGCACATGACCTATGAAAGCTACCTGCTGGACGAGGTATTGCCGCTGATCCGGCAGAAGAACGAGCGACGCGATCTGGCGGTGACCGGTTGCAGCTTTGGCGGATATCACGCCGTGAACTTTGCGCTGCGGCATCCGGACATCGTGAGCTACTGCTACTCGATGAGCGGAGCCTTCGATATTCACCAGTTCATGGACGGCTATTACGACCAGGATGTGTATTTCAATTCGCCGCAGGATTACCTGATCCAGATGGGCGATTTGTGGTATCTAGGCCACTACGCGCGCAACTGGTATCTGCTGGCGACGGGCAACCACGACTTCTGCTGGGATCAGAACGAAAAACTCGCCTGGGCCATGCGCGAGAAGCGGGCGAACCATCGGCTGGACGTTTGGGGGGACGATACCGGACACGATTGGCCGTGGTGGCAGCGGATGGCGGGACAGTACTTGGGGTGAGGGGAAACTATTCCGAATCGTCGGAGAAATAAGTGTCCAAGAACATTTCAACCCCAAAGTCCCCGAGCATGCGCAGCAACGTAGGGGAAAAAACTGGTCCGCCGTCGAAACTCGAAGAGAAATGGCCACACCACAGACAAACGTGGCAATCGAGCTGAATTTCGCGGATTTCGGCATGGCGATCTGAAAAGACGGCTAGCAGCGCAATCAGAGCGTCTTCCAAAGAGGTCCACTTGCGGCCCGCTGGAGTTTTTGCCTCAAAGTTCCAAACCGCCTTGGTGGCGATGGCGGTTTTTAACCGATCACCGACCTCGACCACATGAGTCGGCTGAATTCTCAGCCTCTCGGAGATTTCTGCGGTTGATCCTTTGTCACTGACTATTTTGAGCGAAGCACTGTATTCATGCATCTCGCCGTAATCGTAGCAAATGAGATAGTCCCGTAGGTTTTGAGTCGCGCAGGACATGATTTCATAGTGTCTTTTCTTGCTGTGCTCTAGGCTCTAGCGTTTGTACAATGGATCTACTTGGGGTTGGCCGGTTCGGGAAGGCAAGAATGAAGGGCGCTTCCTAGAATTGGTTTGATGTATCACGGGGTTCAGCATGAAGAAAATTGGGGTCCTCTTCGGGATGGAGCAGACTTTTCCACCGGCGCTGGTGGCGAAGATCAACTCCATGCGGTTGCCCGGCGTTGCGGCCGAGGCGGTGAAGGTCGGCGGCGTGAAGGCGGCGGTCCCCAGCGACTATGCGGTCATTGTCGATCGCATCTCGCACGATATTCCCTTCTATCGCGGGATGCTGAAGAACGCGGTCCTGACCGGGACGCATGTCATCAACAATCCGTTCTGGTGGAGCGCCGACGACAAGTTTTTCAATTACGCACTGGCTGAGAAGTTGGGAGTCGCGGCGCCTCCGACGGTGTTGTTGCCGCACAAGGAGCATCCGCCGAACACGACCGACCAGTCGCATCGAAACTTGGTTTATCCGCTGAACTGGGAAGAGATTTTCGCCTACGTTGGGTTTCCGGCGTTCCTGAAGCCGTTCGACGGCGGCGGATGGAAAGACGTTCACAAGGTCGAGAACCCGTACGAATTCTTCGACGCGTACGACCACTCGCGCGACCTGTGCATGACGTTGCAGCGCGGGGTGAACTTCAAGGAATATTTCCGTTGCTACGTGGTCGGGCAGGAGCACGTACACATCATGCAGTACGATCCGCGGTTGCCGCATCACGAACGTTACGTAAAGAATGCGCCGCCGGTGGATCCGAAGCTGCTGGAGCGGGTGCGCAACGATGCGCTGACCCTGTGCCGCGCGTTGGGATACGACCTGAACACGGTGGAGTTCGCGGTGGAGGACGGCGTGCCGTACGCGATTGACTTCATGAATCCGGCTCCGGATGCGGATGTGCACTCGGTGGGGCAGGAGAATTTCGACTGGATCGTGGAGCACGTGGCGGATCTGGCAGTGAAGAAAGCGCAGAGCACGGAGCCGCCGTTGAAGGAGTTGCGGTGGGCGGTATTCCTGAACGGCGATGCGGCGGCGGTTAACGCTGGCGTGATGAAGGCTTCGGCGAAGAAAGCGGCATCGAAGAAGAGCACGAAGGCGGCGGCGAAGTAGGGTGATGTTTTGACCCCACATCTGCCAAAAAACGGCAGATGTGGGGCACCAAGCTCGTTTCGGAAGACGAAGATGAAACCTAAGTTCACGCTCGGAATTGAAGAGGAGTACCAGACGATTGATCCCGAAACACGGGAGCTTCGGTCGCATATACATACGGAGATCCTGGCGAAGGGAAAGGCGCGTACGAACGACGGCGTTAAGGCCGAGATGCACCAGTCGGTGATCGAAGTAGGAACGCCGGTGTGCCGCGACATCAAGGAAGCGAAGCAGAAGGTGAAAGAGCTGCGCCGCGAGATGATAGGCCTGGCGCAGGAAAACGGGATGAAGCTGGTGGCGGCGGCGACGCATCCGTTTTCGGACTGGCGGGGACAGGAAATTTATCCCGACGTGCGGTACAAGGTGCTGGTGGAAGATCTGCAACTGGTGGCGCGGGCGAATTTGATTTTCGGATTGCACGTTCATGTGGGGATGGAAGATCGTGAGACGACGATTCACCTGATGAATGCGGCGCGGTATTTTCTGCCGCACCTGTTGGCGCTGTCTTCGAATTCACCGTTCTGGCTGGGGATGAACACGGGACTGAAGTCGTATCGCTGCAAGGTGTTCGACAAGTTTCCGAGGACGAATATCCCCGACACGTTTTCGAGTTGGGGCGAGTTCGAGAATTTCGTCAACCTGCTGATCAAGACAAATTGCATGGATAACGCGAAGAAGATCTGGTGGGATTTGCGTCCGCATCCGTTTTTCTCGACGCTGGAATTCCGGATCTGCGATATCCCGCTGCGGGTGGACGAGACGATTGCGATCGCGGCGCTGATCCAGGCAACCGTGGCGAAGCTGCATAAGCTGCTGGCGAAGAACCAGACGTTCCGCATCTATAACCGCGCGCTGATCATGGAAAACAAGTGGCGGGCGGCGCGGTATGGTCTGGATGGAAAGCTGATCGACTTTGGCAAGCAGGTGGAAGTGGATGAGCGGGACTTGATCCGCGAGTATCTGGAATTGGTGGATGACGTGGTGGATGAGTTGGGAAGCCGCGAGGAGATCAACTACATTCATCACATGCTGGAGACGGGCACCGGCGCCGACCGGCAGTTGAAGGTGTTTCAGGAATCCGGTGGAGACTTGAAGAAAGTAGTGGATTTCATGGCGGAGGAGACGCAGGCAGGATTGTTCGAGCCGGCGTCGACGACCGCCCGAGCCAGTTAATGACCGATAAGCCGACGATTGTTTCCGGTCGGGAGAAAATTCTCGACGTCCCTTTTGATTCCGAACTTACGCCTGGCGCGCGGAATGCCGTGCGTACCTGCCTGCGGATCCAGCCTAACGAGAAAGTTACGCTGATTACCGATGAAGTTACAAAAGACATCGCGGCGGCGATCGCGCGCGAGATTGAGCAGGTAGGCGCACCGTTCCAGGCGTTCGTGCTGGAGGAACTGGCGCCGCGACCGCTGGCGGGAATGCCGGAGCCGGTGCTGGCCGACATGGAGACGAGCCAGGTCAGCATTTTTGCCGTCAACGTGCAGCGGAACGAACTGAAGTCGCGGATGCAGATGACGGACGTCGTGAACCGGCGCAGGATGCGGCACGCGCACATGGTGAACATCAACCACCAGATCATGCTGGAAGGCATGCGCGCGGACTTTCATGCGGTGGACCGGATCAGCGCGAAGGTGATCGAGTTGGTGACGAAAGCCTCGAGTGTAAGGGCGAAGACCGCAGCGGGAACGGACCTGCATGCGAAATTGAATCCCGAGTACAAGTGGCTGAAGACGAGCGGGCTGATCAGTCCGGACAAGTGGGGGAATCTGCCGGGAGGCGAAGTGTTCACGACACCCGGCGAGGTGAATGGGACGTTCGTGATCGATGGCGTGGTTGGCGACTACCTGTGCGCGAAGTATGGGGATCTGAAAGGTAATCCGCTGACGATCCGGGTGAAGGGGAATCGGGTGGTGGAGGGCTTCAGCGAGAATAAGGAGCTGGAGCAGGATTTCTGGAATTACACGCACACGGACGAGAACAGCGATCGCGTCGGGGAATTTGCGATCGGAACGAATATCGGGTTGAAAGACGTGATCGGGAATATTTTGCAGGACGAAAAGTTTCCGGGAATTCACATTGCGTTCGGGAATCCTTATGGCGAGCACACGGGCGCGAAGTGGTATTCGTCGACTCACATCGACGTGGTGGGGCGGAAGTTCGACATATGGGTGGATGAACAGCAAATTATGAGCCAGGGAAAGTTCGTCATTTCGGCGTAGTTTGAGTAGTTGGTTGTTAGTGGTCAGGATTTGGTGAGGAGGCAAGTTGTCGACTCACAAGCGTGGGCGAGACGCCCACACCACAGCCGGCGAGGACGCCGGCGCTACCTATGGTTCCTGAACTGCGGCGCGAGTTTAGGGAAAGTTCGTCATTTCGGCGTAGTTTGAGTAGTTGGTTGTTAGTGGTCAGGATTTGGTGAGGAGGCAAGTTGTCGACTCACAAGCGTGGGCGAGACGCCCACACC
>Ga0335083_10000122_pt1 | contig 137414 bp, 127 predicted proteins | sample Lox_Sample_42_FD_206716 | JGI IMG/M metagenome (GOLD analysis project Ga0335083, IMG submission 206716) | Soil microbial communities from Loxahatchee National Wildlife Refuge, Florida, United States - Lox_Sample_4.2 | ecosystem: Environmental > Terrestrial > Soil > Wetlands | place: USA... | reverse complement strand
AAATGCTTGCTGAAGACACGTCCCACTGCCGTGCGAATCAGCTCGCGTGCGATTGTGTCGGCGCCTTTAAGCTCGCCCTCGTATTCAAGCTCCAGCTTGCCGGTAATGGCCGGAAGAGCCGAGTAAATATCGGCAACGCGCGCGACGGCGGATTTTTCGCCGTTGCGAGCGGCGCGCTGCTCGGCGCTGCTAACCAGGCTTTCGAGCACGGTGATCGGCAGTCGCTGGCTGACGCCGGAGCGCCGGTCCACGCGCTTGTCTTCGCGCGCTTGAAACGCGATTTCTTCGACGGCACTGCGAAGATAAGCCGGAACTTCGACCTTGCGCCCCGAATCGCGCGCCACCCAGGCCTCCTGTGCAGTGATCGCCATCCCCTCTTCCACACTGGACGGATAGTGGGTGCGAACTTCCGCGCCGATGCGATCCTTGAGCGGCGTGATGATTTTCCCGCGCGCGGTGTAGTCCTCCGGATTCGCCGTGAATACCAGCAGCACATCCAGCGGAAGCCGCAGCGGATAGCCCTTAATCTGGATGTCGCCTTCCTGCATGATGTTGAAAAGCCCGACCTGAATTTTCCCAGCAAGATCCGGAAGCTCGTTGATGGCGAAAATCCCCCGATTCGCGCGCGGCAGCAGGCCGTAATGAATCGTCAGCTCGTCGGACAGGTCGCGGCCGCCGCGAGCGGCGCGGATTGGATCTACGTCGCCGATGATGTCGGCCATGGTCACGTCGGGGGTGGCCAGCTTTTCGACGTAGCGATGATCGCGGGGCATCCAAGCAATGGCCGTGGCATCGCCTTCGGCGGCGATTTTCTCGCGGCAAGCGCGGCAGATAGGACTCAGCGGGTCATCGTTAATTTCGCACCCGGCCACGACGGGAATCTCCGGGTCGAGAAACTGTGCCAGGCCGCGCAGGATGCGGCTCTTGGCTTGTCCGCGCAGCCCGAGCAGGATGAAATTGTGGCGAGAAAGCAGCGCGTTGATAATCTGGGGAATCACGGTGTCTTCATAGCCGTGCACACCGGGAAAAAGCGGCTCGTTCTTCTCGATCATGCGCAGAAGATTCTGCCGCATTTCGTTTTTCACGGACCGCGACACCGTGCGCGCGTCGAAGTCCGGGATGCGCTTGAGCTCGCCAAGCGTCCGCGGTTTGGGATGAGCTGAAGAATGCAACGAAGCGCTTGCCGTCATGGGTCCTCGTTTCGCGTCCCGCGTTTACGGGAACGTACATCACGCAAATCCAATCTGTCCTAATTGAAACCGTGTCCGTTGCCGCCGGCACGCTGTCGCATGATCCCTTTCTTCTGTAGATGCGGCGCCCACGCGCGAAGATACCCGGCCAGCCGTTCCTGTCGGTCCGTTTCCGACCGTAGCTCAAGAATCTGCTGCTTCCAGAGAAGATCCATCGGCAAAGTCCCCGCGACAAGATAGGAGAGCTGCGTGGCCTGCTCCTCCTCGGTTCTTCTCGGATAATCCTCAAAAATGAGCGTGTGACAAGTCTCGTAGAGTTCAACAAGATCGCGCCGCAAAGGCGCATTGGGCGGTGCATCCCGGTCTTCAAGATACTCCACGTAGCCTTCGGCGAGGGGATTTTCGTCAAATAACTCGATGACCCGAAACCGATCGCGGCCGACCGTCAAAATGTCCACGGTTCCGTCCCCGTTGCGCTGGACCACTTCGAGAATCTCGGCCGTGCACCCGACATGCACAACCCCGTTCGCAAGCGCCAGAAGCACCCCAAACTCGGATTTATCTGTTAGGCAGCGTTCGACCATCTCTAAATAGCGCGGCTCGAAGATATGCAGGGGAAGGTCCGCGCCGGGAAGAAGAACGACGTTCAGGGGAAAGAGCGGAATGCGATCGGGCCGCATCGTTACTGTTCAAATCATACCAGAAGGAGAGAAATAGCGAGATGAATCCCGGCCGGAAGCAAAGCGATTCAATCTGTAGCAGAGCCTGTTTAGCAGCCTCTTGCGAGTTTGGACGGGGTGCATTTATGCTCCGTTTAGGTGGCTCCTCGCAGAATAGGAATTCACGAATTTGGGGCGTAAAGTTAGCGCGGTGGTCTGTCTAGGCGCATTCGAACATGGTCAGTACATATTTATGGGATTCGTGATTGAGCTGGGGGGCTGGATATCCGTTGCCAAGTGTTTCTGACTTGGCCCAGCTGATCTACGAGATGGAAGCGCTTGGAATATTGCGCGCGTTCCCTCGGGAAAGAGTGGTCCTGTGAACCACTCGGCGTTACTTCGATCCGCGATGGTTGCACTGATGCGTAACAAGATGCGAAGCATCCTCACGGTCTTGGGGATCACCATCGGGATAGCCGCAGTCATATGCGTGGTGGCCATTGGAAAAGCCGGGCAGGCCCGTGTCGAACAGCAACTCAACAATCTGGGAGACAATTTCGTTTGGATTGAGGCCGGAGGCCGCGCGGTCAACGGCGTGCGCACCGGGACGCACGGGACAAAGTCTCTGGTAATGGCCGATGCCATCGCCATTAAGAATCAAGTGTCGCTCATCAAGAGCGTTTCGCCAAACGTGGATGGTTCGGTGCAGATCATTTACGCGAACCAGAACTGGTATACGGGCTATCGCGGCGTTTCCCCGGAATATTTCGAGATCAAGAGATGGTACATCGATCAAGGAGCCGCCTTTTCGCAGGATGATGTGGACCGGGCGGCGGACGTTTGTGTCATCGGGCGAACTGTGCGCGACCAACTCTTCGGCGTCGAGAATCCAATCGGAAAAGTCATGCGCGTGAAGGATCTGCCCTGCAAAATTGTGGGAACGTTGATGCCCAAAGGGCTTTCGGCCTCCGGGCAAGACCAGGATGACACGATCATCATGCCGTATACCACGGCTCAGAAAAAAATCAGCGGCATTACGTGGCTGGATGACATTTTGTGCTCGGCGGTTTCGCAGGACGCGGTCAAACCTGCTGGTCAGGAAGCAGCGGCAATCCTCCGCGACCGGCATCATTTGCGCTCTGAGGAAGAAGACGATTTCAATATCCGCAACCCCGAAGACATCATTCAAGCCCAGCTCGAGGCCAGCAAGACGCTGACGATTTTGTTGATTGCCATTGCTTCGATTTCTCTCATCGTTGGAGGAATCGGCATCATGAACGTAATGCTTGTCTCGGTGACGGAGCGGACACGCGAAATCGGGGTGCGCGTGGCTGTCGGAGCTACTGAAGAAGCGATCCAGCTTCAATTTCTGGGCGAATCCGTAATGCTCAGTCTGGTGGGCGGCGGAGCAGGGGTGTTGCTGGGAGTGCTTGGCTCATACCTCGTGGGCCAGACTCTGAAGTGGCCCATGCAGATGTCGCTCGAAGCAGTCGCAATCGCGGCGCTGTTTTCTTTCGCTGTTGGCGTGTTTTTCGGATACTACCCGGCGCGCAAGGCCTCCCTGCTCGATCCGATCGAGGCGCTGCATTATGAGTAGCCGGCGGAGGGGAATCGAGACGGCGGAAAGGAGATGAAGATTAAGACCAAATGGGCTTTGCTGGGCGGACTTGTTGTTGTCGGGGGCTTGTTCATCGCGTTTGGGTTGAATCGCGGCAGCCACGTGCAGAATTTCACGGCGAAGATCGAGCGAGGCGAAATAGACGATGTCGTGGATGCGACTGGCACGATCAATGCTGTCATCACCGTTCAAGTTGGCTCACAGGTGTCTGGCACCATCGCCAAGCTGAATGTGGATTTCAATTCGCGCGTGCATAAGGGCGATGTTGTAGCGTTGATCGATCCCGCGCTGTTTCAGGGAGCGCTCCTGCAGGCCACGGCCGATTTGGAGAACAGCAAAGCCAATCTGGCCGCAGCAAAAGCCAATGTGGAAAAGGCGAACGCCAACTTGGTTCAAGTCAAAGCGGACTACGACCGAGCCGTGGGCCTTACGAAAGACGGCGTCTTCAGCCAGCAGCAGGAAGACCTTGCAAAAGCGAATTTTGATTCGGCCGTGGCCACCGTCAGCGGGGCAGTTGCCAACGTAAGGCAAGCGGATGCGCAGGTGCAACAAAAAGAGGCCGCTGTCTCCGTGGCGCAGACAAACCTCAACTATACGGTGATTCGCTCTCCCATTGACGGCACTGTCGTCGCGCGCAACGTGGACGTCGGACAGACCGTGGCCGCGTCCTTGCAGGCGCCAACCATCTTTACCATCGCGCAAGACCTGAAGAAGATGCAGGTCTACACCAAGACGGACGAATCGGATGTCGGCAATATCAAGAAGGGCCGCGAAGTGACTTTCAAGGTGGACGCATTTCCGAAAGACACATTTCGTGGTGTCGTCAGCCAGGTGCGCATGAACGCAACCACTGTGCAGAACGTGGTGACCTACGACACCATCATTGATTTCGACAACCCAGAATTGAAGCTTTTTCCGGGAATGACGGCGTACGTCACTATTCCAGTGGCCACTTCGCTGGACACTTTAAAGCTGCCGAACACAGCGATCCGCTACAAACCGCACATGGATCCAGAGGAGATCCTGGCCCTATATCAAAAGTACGGGATTGATGGCGGCGAGAAAAAACTGTCGAGCGACCAAGTAGCCGCCGCGGAACGCACCACGCCATCCGAAAACGATATGAAGAATTTGCCCAAGGCCCGGAAAGCGGCGAGCGCCATTGTCTGGAAACTCCATCCGGATAACACCTTGTAACCGGTCCAAGTCTCTCTCGGCATTACCGACCACTCTTATACCGAGGTCCTTTCGGTACTGAAAGGCCAATTGAAAGAAGGGGATGACCTCGTAATCCGATCTGTGGTGCCAAAGAGCCAGGCGCCAGGGGGGCAGCCCATCCGGCGCTAACCGGGCGCTTCGGTGAACGAGCTCATGTCCATTTCTCCTTCGATGTCCGCCGCGAACCAATCCGGAGTCCTGTCTGACGCGATTGCCGAGAACGTCGTTATCCGCGTGGAAGACGTACACCGCTATTACGAGTTGGGTGAAACGCGCGTGCACGCGCTGCGCGGTGTGAGCCTTGAAATCCGCCGCGGCGAGTTCGTCGCGATCATGGGCGCGAGTGGCAGCGGAAAATCCACGTTCATGAACATGCTGGGATGCCTCGACAAGCCGACCTCGGGTAGATACCTGCTGGAAGGGATTGACGTTTCCAAACACGACAAAAAAGCCCTGGCGCTCATCCGGAATCAAAAGATTGGATTTGTGTTCCAGGGATTCAATCTACTGGCGCGGACCACGGCGCTGGAAAACACCGCCCTTCCGACGCTCTATGCAAAAATCACCAAGGCCGAGCGCGAGAAAAGGGCGGCGGATGCGCTGGCGATGGTTGGATTGGCAAACCGTTCGGAGCATTTTCCCTCGCAAATGTCTGGGGGACAGCAGCAGCGAGTAGCCGTGGCGCGCGCCCTGGTAAATCGCCCATCGATCTTGCTGGCAGACGAGCCGACTGGGAATCTGGACAGCCGAACTTCCGTCGAGATCATGGAAATTTTCCAGAACTTGAACGACAAGGGTTTGACGATCGTGCTGGTCACGCACGAGCACGATATCGCGCAGTTTGCCAAGCGCGTTTTGATCTTCCGCGACGGCAAAATCCGCAAAGATGAGCCGGTACTGAACCGGCCCAGAGCGGACGAAGTCCTCAAAACTCTGCCGACTCTCGAAGACTAGGACCCGCAAGCCCAAGAAACGGGTCTCGACTCATTTTCCCCATAGATTGTCTACCAAGACGTAGCCAGCAAAGTCTAGCGACCCACTTGTGTGGCCTGCGTCTATGCCTGCGTGAAATTCTCTTGCAGTAGATCATCTATGGGAGTATAAAACGTTCAAGATGCCTAAACGCGGCGCACCTCCCTTACAAGCGGATCTCCTTCAAGGCACGCTGGATCTCTTGGTCCTGCAGACCCTCGTGCTCGGCCCAGCCCACGGCCACACCATCGCGCACGTGATCGAACACCGCTCCGACGAAATCTTACAGGTCGAGCATGGCTCGCTCTATCCCGCACTGCATCGCCTGGAAGACCGCGGGTGGATCGCCTCGTTCTGGGGCACCTCCGAAAACAACCGCAAAGCTCGCTATTACCGCCTGACCCCGGCGGGACGCCGGCAGCTCGTCCAACAGACCAGCCGCTGGGAGCAATTGGTGGGCGCAATCAACCGCGTCCTGCGGCCGGCCAAGGACTAGCGTCATGGGATGGATGCGCTATTTCCGCCGCGCGACATGGGACCAGGAGCGAGAGCGCGAGTTGCAAGCGTATCTCGATCTAGAGACCGAAGAAAATATCGCCAGAGGCATGACCCCGGAAGAGGCGTGCTACGCCGCGCGGCGCAAGCTCGGAAATCCGACGCTCATTCGAGAGGAGATTTATCGCATGAACAGCCTCACGTTTTTCGAGTCATTCTGGCAAGACGTGCGCTGCGGTCTCCGCATGCTGCGCAAGAACGCGGGATTCACTCTCGTAGCCGTGCTGACGCTCGCGCTTGGCATCGGCGCGAACGCAGCGATTTTTTCCGTGATTCACGGCGTGCTGCTGAGCCCCCTGCCTTACGATCATCCCGAGCGCATTACGCTCCTACGCGAGAGCAATCCCGGCAAGGGCTTTCCGCAGTTCGCTGTTGCTCCGCCGAACTACATGGACTGGAAAAGAGATGCGAACTCCTTCGAACAGATGGCCTCGATTTCCAGGGGACAATTCAGCTACACCGGTGGAGATGAGCCCGAACGCCTGATCGGATTCCAAGTAGCTGCATCCTTCTTTTCGGCGCTAGGGGCGCAGCCGGCGATGGGGCGCACATTCTTGCCGGAAGACGACGTCCTGGGAAAAGCCAGCGTTGTTGTCCTGAGCCACGGTTTGTGGACGCGGCTCTTTGGGAGCGATCCGCAGATTCTAGGGAAGTCGCTTACACTCGACGGACACTCGTATCGCGTGGTCGGGGTGATGCAGAACGGTTTCCAGTTCCCTCGGGGCGCGGAGCTCTGGCTGCCTTCGGAGTTTAGCGAGCGCTCTCTAAGCCCCGGCGCCCGCGGAGCGCACTACTTGTCTGTGATTGCGCGTCTGAAGCCGGGAGTGAGCCTCGATCAGGCGCAGGCTGAAATGACCGCGATTTCCAAGCGGTTGGAGACCCAATATCCAAACTCGAACGAAGGATGGACCTCTAAGGTTGTCTCGCTGAACGACGCGACGGTTGGGAACATCCGGCCGACGCTCCTCGTTTTATTCGGAGCCGTCGGATTCCTCCTGCTAATTGCCTGCGCGAACGTCGCAAACCTGCTTCTAGCCCGCGCCACTGCCCGACAACGGGAAATCGCCATCCGGTTTTCGCTGGGCGCAAGTAGGCTGCGCATCGCACAGCAGCTTTTGACGGAGAGCATCCTTCTAAGCGGAATCGCGAGCGCCGCTGGATTATTGCTGGCGGAGTGGGCCATTCGCGCATTGCGCACCCTTCCGCCTTCCAGTCTGCCAAGAGCCGCGAATATCGGGTTGGATTTTTCAGTGCTCGGATTTGTTGCCGGCGTGGCGATCCTCACTGGCCTGCTCTTCGGTTTCGCGCCTGCTCTGCAGATCACGCGGGGAGCGCCTTCGGAAACATTGAAGGAAGGCGGAAGAAGCGGTGGCACAGGACGGCACGGAGTGCGTAGCGCGCTTGTGGTGCTCGAGACCACGCTGGCGCTGGTGCTTCTCATCGGTTCTGGATTGCTGCTAAAGAGCTTTGTGCGCTTGCAAACCGTCGATCCGGGGTTCCGGTACAAAAATATTCTCACCGCTGATCTTTCGCTTCCGCGGTCGAAGTATTCGACGCCTCCTCAAGAGATGCACTTCTTTGATCAAGCTCTGGAAAGAGTCGGAGCCGTGCCCGGCGTGAAGGAAGTTGCGGCTGCAAGTGGCAACCCGATTTCGGGATCCAACTACTCATTTGCCTTCGCGACCAAGGAGCTTATAGCACTTTCTCCTTCTGACCAGCCTTCGGGTGGATATTATGTGGTGAGTCCGAACTACTTCCACACGCTGGGAATTCCCCTGCTCGTCGGACGGACTTTCACTCGCGAGGACTCCGCGACCAGCCCGCGCGTGGCCATCATCAGCCAATCTGTTGCGCAGAAGTTCTTCCCCGGACGAAGTCCGATCGGGCAGAGCCTCTTCATCGGAGTGGGCGCGCCTACAAAGGAGCCTTTGTGGCGTGAAATCGTTGGAGTCGTAGGTGATGTGAAGGATGACGGCCTCAGCGAAGCCGGCACAATGGCCGTGTACGAGCCCTACACCCAAATTGCGTGGAGCGAGATGTATCTGTTCGTTCGCTCGGACGAGGATCCCGCCCGCATGGCCGGCGTGCTGCGCAGCCAGGTTAGCTCCGTGGACAAAGACCAGCCCGTGGCGGAGATCGCTACAGGAGATCAGCTGATGTCGGATGCTGTCGCGACGCCGCAGCTTCGTACTATGCTGCTGGGATTATTTGCCGGGTTGGCGTTGGTACTGGCGAGCCTGGGAATTTATGGAGTGATGTCCAACACGGTCGCGCAGCGAACCCACGAGATTGGAGTTCGTATGGCGCTGGGCGCCGGGCAGAGCACCGTTCTTCGGCTGGTGTTGAGCAATGGTATGCGCCTTACGCTGCTTGGTATTGCGTTCGGGACGGCAGGCGCATTGGTCCTGACCCGTTTGATGAAGGGTTTCCTCTTCCAGGTGACGCCGACCGATCCGGTCACATTTACCGAAGTGGCGCTGTTCCTCTTTCTAGTCGCGCTGCTGGCCAGCTACATTCCGGCACGCCGCGCGACGCGGGTTGATCCAGTGGTTGCGCTGCGCTATGAGTAGACCGCCGACGAAAAGCCTTACCGCAGCAGGTTGAGCAGGAGGTCGATGGCGGTGGTACCCACAGAGATCGTGCTGTCGCTTCCAAGCCCGGAGGATACTCCGCTATCCGTCGGTATACTTCCAGTCCGTGCTGCTGCCAGGACTCGCGCTTCATCCTTGATTTGCTGAAGTTGTTCGGCGCGAGCTTTCTCAAGCCCGCCCCCGCGAATGAACTCCACCGTGCGCCGCAATTCATCTTTGTCGAACCAGGTGCCATGCGCTTTGCAGACGTCCACGATGACGTGGGAGCAATGGGCAAAATTCACTCGGTTCATCAGTTGGTGGCATTCTGGGCAGGGTACATAGCGGATCTGCTTCTCAGGCCCGAGGGGCTCCTCCGGGGACGCGGGCATGCCCAGCACCGCTGCCTGCTTTTCGCGTTCCGCGCAGATCTGTTGCAGTGCGTCGACTCCCACCCAGATGCCTTCGCAACGACTGCACTCCAGCAAACTAGCAGTGCCGACGGCAACAGTCTTCATGGCCGTCTGGCATCGCGGACAGAGCCGGGCCTCACCGCCCGCCGATTCAACGCGCTCTGCCTTCGCCCCGCAATGCGAGCAAAACTTCGCCCCGGCAAACATCAACCCGAAACAGGAGGGACAAGCCACTGTCGCCAGAGTCGCTCCGCAGAATTCGCAGCGGGTCGCATCAGACGACACTGGTGCGCCGCAGTCGGGGCAGTGAAGTATTTCGGCAGGCATGGCAATTCCCCCGTTAACCACCTCATCATACCGATTGTGGCCGAGCCGATACATAGAAATGGAAGTTCGTTGTTTTGATTCTTGACGGCATCGTTACCTCACACAAACGCGAAAATGACGCATTCCTGGATGAGTCCCAGCTGCTTCCGAACCGGCCACAATGGCTGATTGCCTCAGAACCGTATAAGGCGGGCCGGACGGGGCGATTCGGCCACGCGTGCCAAATTCTTTCGGTACACTGTTTGCAGCATGGACGATATGCGTGCCGCGTTCGACGAAGTGTATGTCTATACGATGGGCCGCGCCGGATTTATCCTGCAGCACGTAGTGGACGCGTTCGCGGTGCAAACAGCCGACGAAAACACCAAGGCGATCGCCGTCGTATTTGGCTTGGCAGGGCTTTATCTCCACCTCGAAAAGCAATTTTCGGGCCGCCAGGTACAGGAAGCCCATATCACGATGGGGCGGACCAGGCGAAACTGGCCGAAGCTCGATCTGCCCGAAAATCGGGGCAGCATGACCGTTGCCGATGTGCTCGCTGCGTCTGCCGGGCCTCAGCGCGATGCGGCAATCGATGATTGGTGCCAATCTGTGTGGACCGCCTTTGGCTGCAATCGCTCGACTATTGTTGATCTTCTTCGGGAATACCAGATCTGTTAATTCGTCGTAAACGCAGGAATCTGAAAAAGTTGTCCTGGCCCGAAGAGGTTTGGTTGGCGCACTCCTCCCGAAGTGGAATGCGACATCGAGGATTCAGTCGTGCGAGTCGCGATGCCGCCTCGCCGCGTTCAATTGGTTTTTGTGACTCGTCAGCGCGGGCGGGTGAAGCCGCAGCGCTTCCACAAGTGCTCCCAGTTCCAGAGACCGTAGGAAGCTTTTCCGGGCAGCGGGAAGCCGAGTTGGCTTGCGAGCAGAGCGGCCTGCCCGCGGTGATGGGCATCGTGAGAAATCATATAGGCGAACATCGCGGCGCCAGGGGGCCAGGGCCGTGCCCAGGCGTCGCGGCGAAATGTTTTGATGCCACTTTCAGGGCGCGCGAGTGCCCCCGAAAGCATCTCGCAACACCGTGCCGCGCTTTCCGCCAGCGCGGACCTGGCTTGTTTCGGCGTGCACTTACTACGGTGGAGTTGCTCGGGCAGCTTCAGGTGCGGCGCGGAGAGACGCAGCCACTTGCGCCGGATATTGTGGACATGGGAAAAAATCGCCGCAATCGTGCGTCCTTTGCCGCCCGGCGGTTTCGCACGCCACGCACGCGCATCCAGATGCTCGAGAATGAGCTGGTTCATGGCTTCGTTGACAGCGTAGGATTCGACGAGGACGTCGCGCAATTCTGTTAATCCCACATCCGAAGATTGCCGCATTAAAACTCCTCTCTCCCGCAAATCCCAGTCCGGGTGACGGTCCGCTGACCGCCAAAGCTAGTCCGCAGCAACCTCGAATTTAGCATGGGCCACGATCCTCTCAGGCTGGGACTAAGCGGCGGCGGTGGCCGGTCAGCAGGTGATGCGGCTGAACGAGAGCCGCCCGCCAGAGGTACAAGATGGAATAGACTCCGTAGAATGAAGTACTCTACAATGTAGAGTAAGCAATCTGGAGTCGGCCATTGGGCATCTTCGATTTAGCCTTCCTGCTCTCCGTCCTCGCGTCTGCCGTGACTCTCGCCGTTATTACAATTTCGGTTGTTCGAGGCAGGAGCGCAACGGCAGTGAAGCTTCTGAAGGCATACGGGCTGTGCGTTCTCGCGTACCTCCTCAGCGGCGTTGCCGTTTCGTACTTCAAGCCGCAGCGCGTGATTCCGGCCGGAGAACCGTGGTGCTTTGATGATTGGTGCCTGAGCGTGGAAAAAGTGACGCGTACGCCGAAGCGGCTCGAGACAGCCTATTCGACGGAACTACGAATTTTCAGTCGGGCTCGAAGGATAAGCCAGCGTGCGAATGGAGCGTGGATTTACCTGATCGATGAGCGAGGCCGCCGATATTCTCCCGCTCCTGATCCCGACGCCGTCCCTTTGAATGTGCTGCTCCAGCCCGGCGAGTCTGTTAGCACGTCACGCGTTTTTTATGTCCCGAACGGTGCACGGCCGATTGGCCTCGTTACCGGTCACGGCGGGCCTTATTGCGGAGTGATGGCGTTCCTGGTGATCGGCGATTCCGGGTGCCTCTTTAGAAAACCGACCATGATCGGAATTCCGTGAACATTGATCTCAATTTGGTGGCGAAGTCCGAAATACGGACGCGCTAGTTTGAGTTTCGATGGAAGCCGATTCAGTCTGTCTTCTACTTTTTGCCGACCATGAGAATCGAAAACGAGCCCGGAATCATGGGCCCGCGCGCTGGGCGTCCGGCTGGTCCCGGTTTTGCATCTGGAGGAGGCGCACCGAACTCGGCGGCCATCGTTAGCAAGTGACCAGTTTTTGTGTCGAGCGCCAGTGTTTTAGCGCCTTTCATCGTATCGAGTGTCTGCTCGACCGCGAAGCTCGTTGGGCTGTTTTCCTTGATGAACGTCATCGTGCCGGCGTATTCGGCGCTGATGGCTTCCATCGTGGTGGGGTTGAACGCGACGGTGTCCACGCCCATGCCCGTGGGAAGCGTGGCGATAATGTCGCCGTTTTCTGCGTTCACAATCACGACCGTGGGGGATGGCTCGCGATAATACGCGAAGAGGATGTGATTCTTTTCGTCAAACGCGAGCCCACTGCCATGCGCGCCCTTCGAGCTCATGTCGTAGTGAGCCGTAACAGTCAAATGTTTTGCATCGACGACCGCAATGTTGGCTTTGTCAGAAATGTTCACGTAGATTGTGCCTTCGCCGTCGCTCACCGCCTCCTCAGGCGCGCCCCCCAGGTCAAGCGTAACGACCACCGTGCCTTTCTTCGCGTCGATGATCGTGGCGTATGGCGGCTGGTGGCTCAGGATCCACACACGCTCGTTGTAAGGATCAAACAGAATCCCGTCCGGACGGCCATCCACATCAATCGTCTTGATCACTTTCAGGGTTTTCTCGTCCCACATCGTGACAGGCTTTGTGGTGGAGAATCCGTGGTGAGATTTGGGATCGACCGTAGCGCCGCCTGCTCTGACATCAGCAACCGCGCCGACGGATTCAAGCGTATCGAGGTTAAAGACCATCAGTTGGCCAGTCGCGCCACCCCGCGGAACGTATAAGCGACGGCCTTTGACGTCCGCGAAAATGTAGTCATAGCCGCCTTCGCCGCCGGCTTTAACTGTCTTCAGCACCTTGTAAGGACCTGCGGTTGAGGCTTGCTGGGCCAAGCCAGCGGACGGCAACGTGGAGATGCAGGCTGCAAAAACAAATGTCAGGCGAAATGGTCGCATTGCGGATTGACTCCATTGGCCCGGAAATTCCATTTAGGTCCCGGGCCGGGAGCGAATATACACCAGATTCTGGGACGGTGATAAGCTGTGCGGGATTTAACCGAAAAGCGGAAGGAGAGCGATCCGTGGACAGAATGAAAGGGATTTCGAGGGCGATTGGATTTATAGGAATGATGGTGGGCCTGCTGGCCTGGAGTGGGCCAGTGCTTGGCCAGGCCGTGTCAATTGCACAGGCCTCTGCCGAGAAAGCAAAGGCGGCTGATCCCCATGAGGCGTTTTGGGAGTCGAGAAATGCTTACGAAAAGTCGCTCGTTGAGCAGCGATATACGGATTGGGGATTCTTGGCGAAATTTCGGGAGGCGGACAAGGAGTTGGCGCCGCCGGCAGCGGACATTGAGCGCGTAGTGTTCATGGGCGATTCGATCACCGAAGGCTGGGGAATGAAGGGTGTCAACGGCGCGCCGGATCGCGGCGTTTTTTTTCCAGGGAGGCCGTACGTGAACCGGGGGATTTCCGGACAAACATCACCGCAGATGCTCGTGCGCTTCCGGCAAGATGTCATCGATCTGAAGCCCAAAGTTGTTGTCATTCTCGCGGGCACGAACGACATTGCCGAAAACACGGGAAAGATGACGCTGGAGGAGTCGAAGGGGAATATCGAATCAATGGTCGAGCTGGCGCTTGCGAACGGCATACGTCCCGTGTTGTGCTCCGTGCTTCCTTCGACGGAATTTTGGTGGCACAAGGGGCTGGAGCCAGCGTCCAAGATTAAAGCGCTGAATGTACTAATCAAGGACTATGCAGCCAAAAATGGGCTTGTCTATGTGGACTATTACTCGGCGATGGACAACGGCGAAGGCGGGCTGAAAAAAGAGCTAAGCCCGGACGGCGTGCATCCGAACGCGGCCGGGTATGCAGTGATGGCGCCGCTCGCCGAAGCAGGAATTGCGGAGGCGCTAAAGAAGCCGCTGCGTTGAACGTGGAGCTGAGCTTCACCGGATTGGCGTGAAGAACTTCTTCAGGCGCCGCCGCGTATCCGTCAACCGATTCAACCAAAAACGTGCAACTCTTGCACGGGATCCGCATCAAAATTAAGAGCCGAGCTCCGCGCCCGGGAGTTCCAACATTGGCTAACTATCCGACAGGAGACATGCCGCAAATCTATGTGCTCCGACAGCTATTTGGCCGGTTTTGGCCGCTCACTTTTTAATCGTGTTCCAGTTCGCTGCGTTTGGCTATGCATGGTTTGCTTGGTCTGCAGCTCCTCCGTTGCAGCTCAAACAGAAGGCGCTAGACGTCAGGCTGTGGAGAACAATCTACCCGATTTCCCAACGCCAAAAGCGGCCATCGACGATCCGCCCGAGCAGCTAAAAGTACCGGGAACCATTTCCGGAAGCGTGGTTGGGCCGGATGGCGTAGCCGTGGTCGGGGCCGATGTGAAGCTAACTCTCCGGGGCCAAACGGCGAGCGAGGACTTTGTCACCAGCGTCGATGGGCAGTTCACATTTGCGAACGTGGCGCCAGGTTCGTTTCAGCTGAAAATTACGGCTGCGGGCTTTTCGGAGCATACCTCCACTGGCGTCCTGCACTCCGGGGAAACCCTGGCCCTGCCACAAATCTCGATGGCGCTCGCCACGTTTGTCACTCAAGTTCGCGTCGAGCTGACTCCCGTCGAAATCGCGCAAGAACAGATTCATGATGAAATCCAACAGCGTGTTCTGGGCGTGATCCCGAATTTCTATGTCACCTACGCCCCAAACGCCGTACCCCTTACGACCAAACAAAAATTCTATCTGGACTGGAAATTGAGCATCGATCCAAGCGCTTTCGTCGCGGCTGGAGTAGTTGCGGGAATCCAGCAGGCGCGAAATGAATTCAGCGCTTACGGGCAAGGGGCGGAAGGCTACGGAAAACGGTATGGCGCAGCATTCGGAGACTTGACGATCAGCAATTTGCTGGGAAACGCCGTCTTCCCGGCCATCTTCAAGCAAGACCCTCGCTACTTTTATAAGGGCAAAGGCACCGTGAAATCTCGAGTCTTTTACGCGTTGGCGAACGCGGTGATCTGCAAAGGCGATAACGGCCAGTGGCAGCCGAATTATTCGGGCGTTCTCGGAAGTCTGGCCGCGGGCGGCATCTCCACTCTGTACTACCCGGAGAGCGACCGCAGCGCTACATTAACCTTCGAAAACACTGCGATTGGGATTGGAAGCGCAGCCGTTTTCAATCTAATGAAGGAATTTGTCTTGACGAAGATGACCACGAACGTTCCGCAAAGACCAAACCCCACGGATCCGAACTCACCATAAACCGGCATTTGCCGGCCCAGAATGTTTTGCCCGCCGACGAGAAAATGCCGCCAAGCCGTCAAGAAAGATCGTTGAGAAGGGATTCCATTTCGGAGCGGGCGTGGTCATCGTGGTGTTGGGTGGCGGCGGAGATGCCCGCAGTGAGGATTTGGCGGGCTTCGTCGGCTCGAGATTCGCGGGCGAGGAGCTGCGCGAACATTAAATATGCGGGAATGTAGTCCGCGTGTCGATCGAGGAGCGCGCGAAAGTTGGATTCCGCGGCAGGGGCATCGCCGCTGTTGATGCACTCCATAGCAAGGCCGTAGCGGGAGAATGCGTCGTCAGGTTTTTTCGCAACGAACTCTTCGAGCAATTGACGGCGCGTTTTCTTTTGGTCGGGCATGGCGTGGTCTCGTATTATACGGGGATTGTGATTGCTTCCCAAAGCGGCCGTGGAACGGGGAACGAATGAAGCGAGACCAAATCCCGAAGCGCGATGTGATTGGAGAACTGACACCCAAAGGAAAGCCGGTAAGTGCATCGCGGTCGGAGATGACGGAGATTGTTTTGCCGGCGCAGACGAATCCTCTGGGGAAATTGCTGGGCGGGCAGGTGATGCATCTGGTGGACATGGTCGCGGCGATGGCGGCGCACCGGCATTCCAATAGCTATGTGGTGACGGCGTCGGTGGACTACATCGATTTTCGGAATCCCGTTAATCTGGGAGAGATTGTAAATTTGAAATCGCAAGTGAATCGAGTTTTCCGAACGTCGATGGAAGTGGGCGTGGAGGTTTTTTCGGAAAATGCGATGACCGGCGAGCGGAAACATACGACAACAGCGTATGTGACGTTCGTGGCCATCGATGAGTACACGGGGCTGCCCAAGCCGGTGGCGCCGCTGATTCTGAAGACGGGGGAAGAGAGGCGGCGGTTTCGAGAAGCGGCAAAACGCCGCGAAGTGCGGCTCGCTCTCCGCTATGGAAAAAAGCGCCGCGCCAAATAGAAATTACCCCACGCCGCCCACCCAGCGAGGCGTTTCCGTGGGCCAGGGGCTTCCGCCTTCGGGTTCTTCGGTGATGGCGAGAGCTTTCGTGGCGCCCATGGATTCCGGCGGATTGGAAACCAGCATAACGAATTTTCCATTGGCATCCGGCATCACCATCATCGAGGGCATGGGCTTGGCGCCTTTCGCCTTGGGAATAAACCACAACTGGAAGACATGGTGTGGCGACGGCATGGGAATGTTCTCGCCCATCACCACGAGGCCAAGTTGTGGATGGCAGATCGCCTCCAATTGAGGTCCCTGCGCGTTTTGCCTCGCAAGAACAAATTTTACCGAACTCGGGTCCATCATAATCATGGCTTCGCGCTTGGCGGCAGCGAGTTGCAGCTCGGTTTTCTGGCGTTGGGCGAGAAGTGCCGCGGCGCGATCGTTTGATTCGCGGATTTCGATCTGCAAGCGGCGCATGTTCCATGTGGAATAAACGGAAAAGATGAGGAGCGCGGCTACCGCGGCCCAGAGCCAGAACGGGATCGTGCCTTTGGTGGAGAGACTGTCAGACTTTAGATCGGCCTGCGATTGAGCTTCGGCGCGGACGGTCCGCATCAAGCGGCCTTTGAGGATGTCCGAAGGAGAAGCTTCGGGAGCGGCGTAGGCGAGATGGCTGACGAGCCAGCGCGCTTCCTCGACGGCTTTGGCGCACTCCGCGCAGCCGGCGGCGAGATGCGCTTCGAGCGCGGCGCGCTCTTCGGGATCTAGCGCACCGAGAGCGTAGGCTTCCAGCAGCTCGCGGAATTGGTCGCAGTTCCTCACGTTGCAGCCTGCAATCCTTCCTTCAGACTAAGCAAACCGTTGCGAATCCAACTTTTCACGGTGCCGAGCGGCTGTTTCAGAGCGGACGCAATCTCCGAGTGGCTCAAGCCCTCGAAGTAGGCGAGCTCGATGGCTTTTTTCTGCTGCGGAGTTAGCGAAGCCATCAGGGCGCGAACGCGTTCGGCACGGCGGCGATCGTCGAGAACCTTTTCGTAGTCCGGCGCGATGACGAGGACAGGCAGCTCCTCGGGAAGCTCTTCACGGCGCCGCTGGCGCTCGCCTTTCTTGCGAAGGTGATCGAGAGCTCGATTGCGAGCCATGGTGCAAAGCCAGGGAACAAACGGGCCACGAGCGGAATCGTATTGCGCGGCGTTGCGCCAGAGTTGCAAGAAGACATCCTGAACAACCTCTTCGGAAGTCGAGGCGTGCTGAAGAATGCGCAGCACAAGGCCATAGACGAGGCGCGCGTGGCGGTCATAGAGCTGTTCAAAAGCGCTCACGTCTTTTTGAAGAAGGCGCAACAAGAGCGTCGCATCTGGCGACACTTCGCGGGGACCGCTGGATGTGAAAGCCGCCAGGAACACGAGAGTCGGCTTCTTCCTCTCCTAAAGAACTATACGACTGAAAAGCTGAATTGGATGCGATTCCATGAACCTAGACGATTCCTTTTCCCGCACGGCTGCAAATCTCATGCGCGATGGACTGAGCTTGTTCGACGCACGCGCCGATCGCTGGGCCGCGGAGATAATTGCCAACGAACCAGAGATTATTCGTGCGAAGACCGGACTCCGATGGACGGGTTATGCGATCGAGATGGCCGAGATTGTATTGAGGAAGCGCGCGTTCGCAGATTTGGACATTTGTGAAGACGGGCGGTTGGCCGATGGACAAGATAGGAGCTAATTCGCGATGCACGAGAGCCGCGATGTCTTGGTCCGGGAGGGAGGTTGCGGCAGGATCCATGGCGCCGCCGATAAAGTTTGTGAGAAGAACATGGCCTTCAGGAGCGCGGTTAGGGAACAGGGAAGAATTCCAGACAGAACCGAGCGTGCGGAGCTTTTCGGAGCGCGGGATTAGAAAACCGAAGCCGTCGAGGGGGTGGCCGATGGTGGATTTTTGATAGCCGAGGGAAACGATCGCGATAGGAGCAAATTCGATTTCGTTGAGCAGGGATTTTTCGATGGGGTGCGGCGCACTCTGCAAGAGGTTTCCGGAGATGTTTGGCGGCGTGGCCAGAACGACGCAATCGGCGACGATTTGTTCCGTTGAGCCGCGGGAGTTGAGCGTGAGTTCAAAGGTTCGAGACACACCGTAACCGGAGAGACGGAATTCATCGACGGAAGTTTCGGTACGCAGAGCTGGGCCGAGCTTTGCGGCGAGGGCTTTGATGAGTGTTTCGTTTCCATCCTTGAAACTTTGTAGAGTTGGGCGTTTTTTCGGGCCCTTTTGCGGCTTGGAGGATTTTGCGGCGCGGAGGATGCCTCGGATGACGCTGCTGGAGGTGCGTTCGGCTTCGTGGAGTTGGGGGAAGGAGGCGCGGAGGCTGAGTTTTTCGGGGTCGCCGGCGTAGATGCCGGAGACGAATGGACCGACGAGTTTGTCGAGGAGTTCGGGGGAAAATTTGCGGCGGACAAAGGCGGCGACAGATTCGTCGGCGTTGGGAGGTGTGCTGTGGCCGAAGAGATCGCGGAGAATGCTCCATTTTGTGCGAGCGCTGAAGAGGGAAGAAATGAAGAAAGCAGGCGGACTGAGAGGCGCTGGCTTTAGTTCGCCGTTGAGGAGGAGGAAACGGGGAGCGCGCGCGGGAGCCTCGACAAGTTCGTTGGCGATGCCGAGGTCGCGGCAGAGATCGAGGAGTTGGGGAGTTCCGGTGAAACTCTGCGGGCCGAGTTCGAGAAGGAAACCCTCGCGGCGCTCGGAACGGATCATTCCGCCGGGCCGCGCGGATGCTTCGACGATTTGGGCGTCAATGCCGGATTTGCGGAGGGTGTAGGCGCAGACCAAGCCGGAAATTCCGGCTCCGACGACGAGGACTGGAACTTGGGTGGTCATGGGATGAGGGAACATCCTATCACTCTGGATTCGTGAACCGTTTCCGGTGACTCGGGAAGCTATGTGGTGAAAATGCGCACAGACTGAAGTCTGTGCCACCTTGGGATACCTCACCCCCACCTCTTTTTTGTAAGTGTTCATTCTAAAGGGTTTTAAGTCCTATGTTTTGTAAGTGCGGATTCCAAAGGAGTTACGGGCGGATTTTTCGTAAGTGCGGATTCTAAAGAGGATAACGGCTAATTGAGAAGGTCGAGCGGCTAGAGGGGGCTTAGGGCTAACGGCTCGAAAGAAAGTAAAAGACAATGCGGAGACGTAGCGATCTCGGAAGTTTCTCAGAGAAGAGGGGGACGCTGGGCGGGGCTGGAAGGCGATATTCACGCAATATTTTAGCGCGATTTGTGATGCCTTGTCAAGTTATTTCTTATTTAGTAATGATTCGAACGGCGCGCATAAGGTGCGTAAGTTGATGGGGGGAATGAGGATGGGCGGGGATTTGGTGCTCGAAAATTGGGATTGCGGAAAGTCTTACCGATTTGCGCTCACCCGAGTCCCAGGCAGATCCTCACTTTCTCCTCGATCCTTGCAGAGGATAAAGTTCAATCGAATCAAGAAACAGGCCAACCCACAGAAAATGTCAAGGCACCCGGTGGCAGAAATTGCTTTAACGGGGTAGCTTAGCGAGGGAGAGGCGGCGGAGGATATCGCGAGCGGGTTCGTAGTCGGGGGAGATGGCGAGGGCAGCGCGGATTTCGGTGGAGGCGTCGGCGTAGCGACCACTGGCGGCGAGAGCGGAGGCAAGGTTGGTGAGGTACTCGGCGTCGTTTGGCGAGATGGAAATGGCGAGTTGGAATTCCTTGATAGCGTCAGCGAAGCGACCTTGTTCCCCGTAAACGGCGCCGAGATTGTTGTGGAGTGAAGCGTTGAAGTCATCCGGGGAGGTGTGGAGGGCCAGCGCGCGAGAGAAGTAGGCGGCGGCTTGGTCGAGATTATGGGTGTGCTGCTGGGCGAAAAGACCCAAGGCATTCAGCACATTGTCATTTTCATGCGAGTTGGCGACAGCTCTTTGCAAAAAGCGAACCGCGTCGTCCCACCTGCCTGCTTTTGTAAGGATAAGCCCTTCTTCGCCATCGACTTCGGGATCGGAGGGATCGATGGTGCGTACCCGGTCGAGATACTCGATTGCATGTGGGAAGTCCGAGCGGTCGTTGTAAATCGAAGCGAGGCCTTCGCAGGCTCTGACCATTTGGAGGCGGTCGGGTGGTCGCTCGGCCGAGGCAAGTTGGAACGCTTTAAGGTGATGCGCTTCCGCAGATAAGGATAGTGGGTCGTGGTCGGCCTGGAGGTTCGCGACCATATTCTGGACAAAAGCCGAGTTTGGAGAAGTTTCCAGTGTTTTGGTGAAAAGTACGCCATCGTCTTTCCAATCGAGGTTGCGCGCTTTCGTCTGGTAGCCAAACAGCAAGAGGATGCCAACCAGCAACGCTACGCCAATGGGCCTACGGGAGCGCTGGGGGAGCCAGCGGGAAATCTCGAACGCCAAGATGATTACAAACAAGCAGAAACCGACGGACGGAAGGAAGAGGTAACGCTCGGCAAGTACGTTGCGGCCAACGGCGTAGATGTCCATGACGGGAAGAAGCGTGATGAAGACCCATAGGGCCGCGAACGCCAGCAAGGGGCGGCGGCCGGTAAAATAAAGAATGACGAATGCCGCCAGTAAGAGAAAAAGAAGTGCGCTGGTGGCGGCAGTAGAGAGCAGGGATTGAACGGGTGAGAAAACATAGTAGGCGTTCAGAGGGACGGGGACAAACAGCTTGTACCAGTAGTCCAGCATGAGGTGGGACACAGTGAGCGCAAATTGAAGAGGGGTGAGTTGCCAGGTGCGGAGGCTTGCGGCCATGTGGCCCAAGACGTGGAATCTCAGAAACAGATAGGCGGCGAGTACGACCCAAAAAGGGAGAGAGAGGATGGCGGCAATTCTCGGGCGAGAGGCCATAGACCTTTCAGGAGGCAAGAGCAAGACATAGGCTGCGATGAGGAGCGGAAATACGGCTGCGGTTTCCTTCCATAAGAGGGCTGCGGCAAAACACAAGACGGAGAGGGCCCATACGAGGAGTTTGATTTTGGCCCAGCTATGGTGCTACGACTTTTCTTGGAAAGCGGGTTTGGTAGCGAGCAGGAAGAGCATGAAAGCAGCGAGTAGAAAAATGGTGCAACCGACGTCTCCAATTGCCGAGGCCCAATCGACAGCCTCAGCGTGGATGGGATGGACTGCAAAAAGGGCGGCGGCGGCAAACGCGACAGAGAGCCGGCCAGTGACCATCCAAAAGAGGAAGAGGCAAAGAATCGTACAGACGCCCATGCAGAGGACGCTGAGGAGGTGAAACGCTGCGGGGTCGAGGCCTGCGAGGGCGACCGTTGCGCGGAACGTGGCCATTTGCAGCGGGCGGTAATAGATTGCGTTGCCCGCTGATGCGCCTAGCAGTGGAGAAAAAGCCCAGACATCGGAAAACAAGAGCCGGCTTAATGGCGTGTCCGAACGAAGTCCGGGATTCATGACGATCTGTTGATGGTCGTCCCAGGTGAAGCCGTTTTGCAGGCTGTTGGAGTAGGAGGCAGCAACGAGGATGACAAGTGCGGTGACGGCGCAGGTAGTGCGCAGAGCTAATGACCACCCTGTAGCCGAACTGGGCTCCAGGAGGGGAGGGTTAGAGTGTTTTGGAGAAGAGAGGTTTCGCATTGAGTTGTTGGGCCTCGAGGTAGGGGTCGAAGAGCATAGCGGCATTGCGGATGAAGATGCGGCCCAGCCAGGTGGTGCGGATTTCGCTGGGAGTGAGGAGGATTAGGCCGTCTTCGCGGAAGGGCTCGAGGCGGCGGAGTTCTTCGGCGAAATATTGGTCGAAGTCGATCGCGAATTCCTGCTCGATTTCATTTTTATAGATGACGGTGTGGCAGAGGAGGCGGCTGATTACGGCGCGGCGGAGGCGGTCGTCGGCGGAGAGGTGATAGCCGCGCATGGTGGCGATGCCGCGGTCTTCGACGGCTTGCTGCCAGCTGGGGATGTCGCGGTGATTTTGCGCGTAGGCGTTCTGGATGCCGCTGATGGCGGTGATGCCCATGCCGTAGAGATCGGCGCCGGCTTTGGTGGTGTAACCCTGAAAATTGCGATGGAGGGTGCGGTTTTGCTGGGAGACGGCAAGCTCGTCGCCGGGCTTGGCGAAATGGTCCATGCCGATATAGAGATAGCCGCCTTCGAGAAATTTGAGAAGGCCGGTGCGGAAGATTTCGAATTTTTGCATGCCTTCGGGGAGATGGCCCGCGAAGGAGCCTTGCTGCTTTTTGAGCCAGGGGACGTGGGCGTAGCTGAAGAGGGCGATGCGGTCGGGGGTGAGTTCGAGGATTTGATCGACCGTGTGGGCGAAGGTTTCGGCGGTCTGATAGGGGAGACCGTAGATGAGGTCGACGTTGACGCTATCGAAGCCGAGTTCGCGGGCGGATTGAATTAATGCGGCGGTGAGTTCGTAGGGTTGGACGCGATGGATGGTTTTTTGGACGAGCGGATGAAAATCCTGGATGCCCATGCTTAGGCGATTGAAGCCCAGTTTGCGAAGAGTTTCGAGATGCTCGCGGGAGGTGACGCGGGGGTCGACTTCGATGCCGACTTCGGCGTCGGGAGCGAACGTGAAATGCTCGCGGGTATAGCCGAAGAGATCCTCGATTTGGGCGGGAGAGAGATAGGTGGGAGTGCCGCCGCCCCAATGAAATTGAACGACGGGACGCTCGCGGGAGACGTTTTGACTGACGCGGGTCAATTCGCGCTTCAGGATTTCAAGGTAGGGCGGGGCCACGGAATGATTCTTTTGGATGATGACGTTGCAGGCGCAGAAAAGGCAGAGGCTTTCGCAGAATGGGATATGCATGTAAAGCGATACGGGAGATTTTGCGAGATTGGCTTCGGCATGAACTTTTTCCAGGTCGGCGGGGCCGAAGGAGTCATTCCAGACGGGGGCGGTGGGATAGCTGGTGTAGCGGGGGCCGGGACGATTGTAACGGGCGAGAAATTCTTCGCTGACGCGAAGTTCTTCGCGGGCTTGAGTCAGGTTGGGATTCGCCAGGGTCACGATGTGATTCCTCGTTCAGTTCCTCATGCGGTGGGACTCGCTGGGGCGCGCCCCATACGCTTTTCGCTACACGCCTTTCCCAGCGGGATGGGCTTCTTGCAACAAAATTTGCTGGCCGGTTTCGATAAAGAGCTTGGCATTTTCTACCGGCGTATGCTGCAAAATACCGTGGCCGAGGTTAAGGATGTGGCCGGCGCCGCCGAGTGCCGTGGCGGTTTCCAGAGTTATGCGGCGAATTTCTTCGGGTGGGGCGAAAAGGACGGCGGGGTCGACGTTTCCTTGCAAGGCGATGCGGGGGCCGAGCTGCGCGCGAAGGTCGCGCATGTCAATGCGCCAATCGACACTCAGAACGTTTGCGCCGGAACTGGCAATGGCGGGGAGAAGATGATGCGAAGCCTTGGTGTAATAGATGACAGGCGCGGAACCCGCGAGCGCCGAGATGATTTCCTGGACGGCTGGGAGAGCGAAGTCTTCGTAGTCGCGGAGGGAGAGTTCGCCGCACCAGGTGTCGAATAATTGAACAGCGGTGGCGCCGGCGGCGATTTGGGCTTTCAGGTACGGGATGGTTGCTTGGGCGATGCGATGTAGGAGAGCGCGAAATGTGGGTGAATCGCTGAGGAGAAAGCTCTTTACCGTCGCGAAGCCTTCTTTTGTGCGGCCTTCGACCAAGTAGCAGGCGAGGGTCCAGGGAGCGGCGGCAAAACCAAGAACGGGAACGGTGGGGCCGACTTCGCGGGCGATGCGGCGAATGGCTTCGGGGAGAAAACCAGTTTCAGTTTCGGGATCGAAGAGACGCAGCTTTTCGACATCGCGTTTTGAGCGGACGGGTTCGGGCAAGTTGGGGCCCGCGTCGCCGAGTTCCAGCTTGAGGCCCATGGCCTCGGCGGGGATGAGAATGTCCGAGAAGACGATGACGGCATCGACGCCGAGGAGCCGAAAGGGTTGGAGCGAGACTTCGACGGCGAGATCGGGCGTTTTGCAGACCTCTAGAAATGGATGATTGGCGCGGATGGCGCGGTATTCGGGCAGATAGCGGCCAGCCTGACGCATCATCCAGACGGGAAGGCGGGGAAGTGTTTCACCACGGCATGCGCGGAGAAATAAATCCTTTCGATTGAGAGGAGCGGAGGTCGAGGTCATGGTGCGCCTGGAGAAGAGAATAGCAAATCCGGTGACTGATTGCAGAATGAGGGCAGCCGTTAGCGAGTGCTTTGTGGGTGGGCTATACTCGGAGTGTTCTTGATGGGGCAGGACTGAGTATCGGGCGGAGTGCGGCCGGGAAGTACAAATATTTTAGAACAGCTTAGATTGCGGAGCTAATGGAACGCCTGTTCTTTATTTTGACGATTGTGGTTTACGCCGGAAGCCTGAGTTGTTACCTGCATTTCCTGAACACGGGCAAGGAAATCACGGGGCGGCTGGGGACGGTATTTCTTGGGCTCGGGCTTGTGACGCACTATTTTGCTCTGCTGGAGCGCTCACGGGGATTGCATACCGTTCCTTATCATGATTTGTACGGATCGATGTCGCTGTTTGGGTGGCTGCTTGCGTTGACGTATTTGGGATTGGAGCTTTTTCATCGGCAGCGGTCAGTGGGAGCGTTTGTGCTGCCGTTCATTTTGGTCTTTTTTGTTGCGGCGCATCTGGCGCCTGCCGACCGCTTGTCCCCGACACAAGCTCAGGGGGTTACGTTCGCGTTTCACGTCACGTTGAGTATTCTGGCTTACGCCGCGTTTGCACTTTCGTTTGTCTTCAGCTTGATTTTTCTTGGCGAAGAGAGGCATTTGCGGAAGCACAAGATGGGAAGTGTAGTGTGGCGGCTGCCGCCGCTGGAATTGCTTGAGCGGATGAGCCGGTCGAGCGTGTTGGTCGGATTGGTTTCGATTGCGATTGGAACCGTGCTGGGGTTTGTATGGGTGGACCGGTTGCATGGAGAGTTCTGGTATTACGATCCCAAGTACGTCATCACGTTGGTTGTGCTGCTGCTCTACGTAATTTATTTCCAGCTAGCGAGGACGGCTTCTTGGCGGGGAGCGCGGGCATCGAAGCTGTGCATATTTAATTTTTTCGTGGTGGTAATGAGTTTCACCGTGGTGAACTTGTACCTTTCGCACAGTCACCGGTATTTTTAGGAGCGCAGGCGGAGCATGGAGATTGTCCTCGTCGGACTGAATCACCGGACCGCACCGGTTGAGGTGCGCGAGCGGGTGTCCTTCACGGCGGAACAGTCGCGGAAGGCCGCGGAGGAATTGCGCGCGCGGGGAATCCTGGAAGAGACGCTGGTGCTTTCGACGTGCAACCGCAGCGAGATTTATGGCGTGCCGCCGGAGAGTTCGCATGAGTGCGCGCCAGGGCTGTCATCTTTTCTGAGCGAATTTCATTCTGTGCGCGCCGATGTGCTTGGAGTGTCGCTCTATCATCATTACGACCGGGAAGCAGTCCGCCATCTTTTCCGCGTTGCGGCCGGGCTTGACTCGATGCTGCTCGGCGAGGCGGAAATTCTCGGGCAGGTGCGGGAAGCATATCGGTACGCGCACGAGTATGGAGCGACTGGGCCGGTGCTGAACCGATTGTTTCAGGGAGCGCTCGAGGTTGGGAAGCGCGTGAGGTCGGAAACGGAATTGGGGACGAGGCCGATGTCGGTGGCTTCGGCAGGAGTGAAGCTGGCGGAGCGGATTTTCGGCAAGATGAATGACCGAAGCGCGCTGGTGCTGGGAGCGGGGACGATCAGCGAGCAGGTGGTCAATCAATTGAGGGATCGCGGAATCGGGCGGCTGTTTATCATGAACCGCTCGCGCGAGCGCGCCGAGGAGCTGGCGCAACGTTTTGGCGGAAAAGTTGTGGCATGGGGCGAATGGGAGACGGCGCTCATCGGGCCGGACGTGGTGGTTTCGTCAGTCGCATCGGAGGAGCCGGTGTTGCGACGGGAGATTTTGCGAGCGGCGATGTCGGCCCGCGGAAACCGGGCGCTATTCCTGATGGATTTGGGACTGCCCAGAAATATCGAGGCCGGAGTCGCGGAACTCTACAACACATATGTTTACAACCTGGATGACCTGACGGAAATCGTCGCGCAAAACAAGAATGCGCGGGAGAGTGAAGTGCCGCGGGCGGAAACGATCGTGGATGAGCATGTGGGGAAATTTCTTTCGTGGCAGGCGAGCGTGGAGTTGGTGGGGCTGGTGGACGCGCTACGAGCGCGACTGCGGGAAGAACGAGCTACCTTTATCGAAGCACGGATGGATTCCATGAATCACCTTGGCGCTGAGCAGCGCGAGCACGTGGAATCCATGATGGATGAATTGCTGGAGAAATTGTTGCTGGAGCCGGCGCAACGGCTGCGCGGAGAAAAAGAGCTGCGACGGAAAATTCAGAACGTGGAAGCGCTTCGAGATCTTTTTTTGCGGCATAAGGGGAAGCCGTGAGGCATCTGCGCATAGGCACGCGTGGGAGCTTGCTTGCGAAATGGCAGGCGGAGTTTGTGCGGAAACAACTTTTTGCACACGCTGGAATAGAAGCAGAGATCGTTGTTATCAAGACGGCGGGCGATAAGTTGCAGGCGTCGCCGCTGTCGCAAATCGGAGGGAAGGGAATTTTCATCAAGGAACTGGAAGAGGCGCTGCTGGAAGAGACGATTGATTTGGCGGTGCACAGCGTGAAGGACGTGCCAACGGATACGCCTTCGCGGCTGATGTTTCCGGCGGTGTGCCGCAGGGATGATATCCGTGATTGCCTTGTCGGGCCGAACGGAGCGACTCTGGGAAATTTGCGGCAAGGCGCGCGGGTCGGAACGGGGAGTTTGCGGCGGCAGGCGCAGCTGCGGCATATCCGGCCGGATTTGGATGTGCGCGATTTGCGGGGGAATGTAGATACACGGCTGCGAAAAGTCGAGAGCGGAGAATATGAGGCGGTGATGCTGGCGAAGGCAGGGCTTGACCGTTTGGGACTTGGAGGGCGCATTACGGAGACGCTTTCGCCGGATATTTTTCTTCCGGCGGTGGGACAGGGCGCGATCGCCGTGGAGTGCCGTTTGAAAGACACGGAAACGGCAGAGATGGTCGGCGGTCTTGATGATGCGGAGACGCGAACAGCGATTATTGCAGAGCGGGCGCTACTCAGCGCGGTGCATGGCGGATGTCAGGTGCCGCTAGGAGCTTGGGCCCGGATAGAGCGCGGAGAATTGGTGATGGAAGCTTGCGTTTGTTCGGTGGATGGTTTGCAGTTCGTGAAACAGAGGGCGACGGCGGCGCCGGAGCAAGCAGCAGAACTTGGCGGACACATGGCGAGCCTGCTGATGGAAGCGGGAGCGCAGAGCATTCTTGAGGAAGTGAGCCGGCAGCGTGGTTGAGCCCAGTTCATCGTCGCTTGCAGGGAAGACCGTCGTCGTCACGCGGGCGGCTGCGCAAAGCGGCAAATTAATCGAGGAACTTTCGGCGAGACAAGCGAACGTCAAACTTTTGCCGCTCGTAACGTTTGCGCCTCCTGAGGATTTCGCCGAGATTGATGCGGCGCTGGCACGGATGGGTTCCTTTGATTGGATACTTTTTACTAGTGCAAATGCGGTTCATGCAGTGGAACGGCGCACTCAGGAGCTTGGCCTTGAGCTTAGCTCGGGTGGGAGGGAGCTGCGCGCGGCTGCGGTTGGACCAGCGACTGCGGATGAAGCTGAACATGCAGGATTTTCAGTAGATTATGTGGCAGCGAACCACAGCGGAGCGGGACTCGCCGAGGAATTGGCTGCGGAATTGAAGGGCCGGAGCGTGCTATTGCCGCGAAGCGATCGTGCGAATTCGGAATTGCCTTCGGTTTTGCGGAAAAGAGGGGCGATAGTGACTGAGGTGATCGCTTATCGAACGCTGCCGCCGACCGATGCCGATCGCGAGAAAGTCAAAGAATGTTTGGGCGAAGGCGTTGACGGGATATTGTTCTTCAGCCCTAGCGCGGTGCATAACTTCATGGGGCTGATTGACCGAACGCGATTGGAAGCCTTGCAGGGGAGAGCCGTGATGGTTGCGATAGGACCGACGACGGGAAGAGCGTTGAGCGCTGCGGGGATAGAGAGGATTGCATGGGCTGCGGACACCACACCCAGAGCGGTGGTGGAAGCGTTAGAAGGACACTTGGCGCGCACACGAAAGCGGTCCACCGCGGGAGTGAAGCAAGGATGAGCTATCCCGCGCATCGTCCGAGGCGATTGCGGCGAAGCGAGGCGCTGCGAGAATTGGTACGCGAGACGCGGCTAACGACCGCGGGATTGATCTATCCGATGTTTGTGTGTCCGGGGACAAAAGTTCGGCAGGAAGTCAGTTCGATGCCGGGAGTGCATCAGCAATCCGTCGATCAGATCGTGGAGGAGTGCAAAGAGGTGGAATCGCTCGGGATACCTGGCGTGATTTTATTTGGATTGCCGGAGTCAAAGGATGCGCGCGGTTCGATTTCGACCTCGGCGCAAGGAGTGGTCCAGAGGGCTATCGAAGCGATTCGAAGAGCAAAGCTAAAACTGCTGGTGATTACGGATGTTTGTTTGTGCGAATACACGGATCACGGGCATTGCGGCGTCATTGAGAATGGCGAGGTTGCGAACGACGCAACTTTGCCTATTCTGGCGGAGCAGGCATTATCGCACGCGCGAGCTGGAGCGGACATCGTCGCGCCTTCGGATATGATGGACGGCCGAGTTGGGGCGATTCGGAAAATGCTCGACGAGAACAAGTTTCCGGACATCGCTATTCTTGCGTATGCTGCTAAATATTGTTCGGGTTTTTACGGGCCATTTCGCGAGGCTGCGGATTCTGCGCCGCAATTTGGCGATAGGCGGAGCTACCAGATGGACCCAGCGAACGCGCGCGAGGCTCTGAAGGAAGTGGCGCTTGATCTCGAGGAAGGCGCGGACATCGTGATGGTGAAGCCCGCGCTGCCGTATCTTGACGTGATCCGGCGTGTCCGCGAGGCATTTCACGTTCCTGTGGGAGCGTATAACGTGAGCGGCGAATATGCGATGGTCAAAGCAGCGGCGCAGAAGGGCTGGCTGGACGAAAAGCGCGTGGTGCTGGAAATTCTGACGGGGATTCAACGCGCTGGCGCTGACATTATTTTGACATATCACGCCAAGGATGCAGCACGCTGGTTGAAGGCATGATCGCCAAGACTGAAATCCTATGAGCGCCACACCTACAAAAACAAGAGTTGAGCGGCGGCGTTCGCGAGAGATTTTCGAGTGCGCGGAAAAGATACTTGTGGGCGGAGTGAACAGCCCTGTGCGGGCGTTTCGTTCCGTGGGAGGCAAGCCGCTGATCATCGAGCGCGGCAAAGGGCAATATTTGTACGATGCGGATGGGAACGAACTGCTGGATTACGTTTGCTCGTGGGGAGCGATGCTGCTGGGACATGCGCATCCCGCGGTAACGGCTGCCATCGCGGAGCAGGCAGAGCGCGGGACGAGCTATGGAGCCACGACGGAACTTGAAGTCGAGCTTGCGGGAATGATTACGCGAGCAGTTCCATCGATTGAAAAGATCCGGTTTGTTTCGAGCGGCACGGAAGCGACGATGAGCGTGGTGCGGCTGGCGCGCGGCGTGACAAAGCGGGACTTTATTTTGAAGTTCGAAGGATGCTACCACGGTCACGCGGACAGCTTTCTTTCGCAAGCAGGGTCGGGCCTTGCGACGCTGGGGATTGCCGAGTGTCCAGGGGTTCCGCAGGCGCTCGCGGAATTGACGTTGAATGCGCCATACAACGATTTGGGCACGGTCGAGCGATTGTTTGCTGAACACAAGAACAAGATTGCGGCGGTCATTCTTGAACCGATTGCGGCGAACATGGGGGTTGTCGAGCCGAAGCCCGGGTTTCTTGCTGGTTTACGAGAAATTACGAAGCGGAATGGCGCGCTACTGATCGTGGATGAGGTGATTACCGGGTTTCGGATGCATTATGGCGCGGCTCAGCAGCTTGCAGGAGTGCAGGCGGACTTGACGACGCTCGGGAAAATTATTGGGGGCGGGTTGCCTGTGGCCGCGTACGGCGGCATGGCCGACCTCATGAATCATGTTGCACCGCTTGGGCCCGTCTATCAGGCAGGAACACTTGCGGGAAATCCGCTGGCGATGCGCGCAGGGATCGCCACGCTTACGGAGCTCAGGCGCCCGGGGCTCTATGAAAATATCAACGAAAAAGCCAAACAGCTTGTGGCAGGGTTGCGCGACGCGCTTGAGGAGACGGGCGTTCAGGGAAAAGTGAACGCGATGGGATCCCTGGCGACTCTCTTCTTCACTGCGGAAGCGGTCAAGAACTACGGAGATGCAAAGCGTGCCGACGCGAAGCGCTATGCGCATTTCTTCCGAGAAATGCTGGATCGAGGGATTTTTCTTGCGCCATCGCAGTTTGAAGCGGCATTTGTTTCTGCGGCGCATACATCCGGAGACATAACGAGGACGATCGCTGCCGCGCGAGAATCTTTGAAGGCCATCGCGGCGGACCTGACTGCTTGATTGCCGAAGGAGAGATTGAACCATGCCGGAAGGATTCGAATTGCCAGAAGGGCATCACGAGCACGAAGATAACCCGCTCCTGGTTCCCGTTTCGGTGACCATCTCCATACTCGCGGTACTTGTGGCGGCGATGACGCTTTTGGGTCATCGAGCTCACACAGAGGAGCTATTGCTGCAGGCGCAAGCAACCGATCAATGGGCTTATTACCAGGCGAAGAACATTCGTATGCACAACGTGGAGAGCATCGCGGACCTCTTTAGCGGGTTAGCGCCAGCCGACAAAGAGAAAGCGGCGGCCTTGCACGAGAAATACCTGAAGGAGGAAGAGCGTTACGAAAGCGACAAGGACGACATAAGCGAGAAAGCGAAGGAATTAGAAAAGGAACGGGACTTTGTGAGCCGGCGGGCGGATCGTTTTGATGGAGGCGAAGGACTCATCGAAGTTGGGCTGGTGATTTGCTCGATGACTCTCCTGACGAAGCGGCGAGGATACTGGTTTGCCGGAATGCTGATCGCAGCCGGGGGAGTCGCATTCGCTCTAACAGCTTTTCTGGTGCGCTAGAAAGACTTGGGCAGCGTGCGAAGTTAAGCGCGAGCCGGAGGTTGCGAGGCTCGCAACCGGGTAATCTCTTCCATCAGTTTTTCCAGCCGGCCCAGCACTTCTTGATGGCGAAGCTCATCGGAGGCGGGTTTCTTTCCGACGAAGGAGAGCGTTCCGCCGGGCTCGAGGATGCATTTGTCGACCTCTCGCAAGGAGTCAAACCCTTGCTTTCTTGCGGCTGCTTCGAGTTGAGCGGTAGTGATCAATTCTTTTTTCAAGCGGGCTGATTTGACCTTTCCGTCTTCCACCAGAACATCCGACTCACCTTCCACGATCTGTTCGATTTTGTGGTGGCCATAGAGGAAACGAACTACGAGATAGTTGACCAGGAGCAGGGAAGTGGCGCCGATTATGCCGCCGGAAACGCTGTTGTCCTCTCCGATGATGGCGTTTTGCACTGTGTTCGACAGAGTGAGCAAAACGACAAGGTCAAAAGGGTTGAGTTGGACAAGTTCGCGTTTTCCGGAGAGCCGGAGGCTCACGACCAGGAACGCATAGACGATGACTGGGCGGAGGATCTTCTCCAGAAGGGGAAGTCCAAGGACGAACATATCTTTCCAGATGTCATGTGTTGGCACGCGGCCTCCTAAAAGCCAAGGAATGTACTCAAATAGAGTCCCGCCGGAGTGGATAAAAAGCGAAAGCGAGAGTAGCATGCCGCGCGAGCAGGGGGAAAGAATGCTGACGGTGGTGCGCCGTGGGTTCGAACCGCCCCGACCTGTACGGATGTACAGTCATATATTCGCAACACCAGCTAACCGATGTCCGTGCTGGCCTGACGATTTCGTTATGATTAAAACGTTTCGCTAATGCTTTGCAAGCCAGGTCGTTGCAGGACGCGATCGTAAGGCGGAGGAGTTTGCATCCCCCGCAGTCCATTGGGGCACGAAAACGTTTTCGCGAGCAGCGACCCTATGCCACTTCGCCCTAGTCTCGAACATAATTTGGCGATCAACCCCGAACAGCTCACCACGCTACTGGAATGCGCGCGAGAGATGCTGGTGATTCTCGGCTCGGACGGAGCTGTCGCGTATGCAAACGCCGCGACGATGAGTCTGGTTGGTTTGCGTCCTAATGAGCTCGTAGGGCGGCCGCTCACGGACTTGCTACATCCAGACGAAGTCATCGAAATGCAGGAGCGCATCCGCATTTTGGCCAAAGCGCCCGGAACGCAACGAAAAGGCCGATGGCGGCTGCGAGCCAAATCGGGTGAATGGCGGTGGTGCCAGGCGACGCTGCGGAATTGCCAGAATAGTGAGGGGGCCGGCGAGGTCGTGGCGAGTTTTCTCGACGTGACGGATTTGCATCGTATGGAAGCCGAGAGGCAGGTCATTTCGGAAGTGGTTCACGCGCTTAATGAGACTGCTAATCTCGATGAACTGCTGAATGGGATCCGCCAGGCGCTAAAAAAAGTGCTGTACGCGGAGAATTGTTTCGTCGCACTGCATCATGCGAAACAGGACACATTCTACTTCCCATTCTTCGTGGACCAATTCGACATGGCGCCGCCGCCGCAGAAAGTCGGACGCAGTTGCACGGCGTTTGTGTTTCGCACCGGCAGGGCGATGCTCATTCCTCAATCTGAGTTCGACCGGCTTGCTCGGGAGGGGGAGGTCGAATTGGTGGGCTCGCCGTCTCCAGCGTGGCTGGGAGTGCCGTTAAAAACACCGACAGCAACGATCGGAGTGCTTGTTGTGCAGCACTATGAGAATGAAAGTGCGTACGACATGCGTGATCTCGAATTTCTTGATTCCGTCGGAGGGCATATCGCTCTGGCGATTGAACGGAGGCGCGCGGAGGAAGCACTTCGCAAGAGCGAATCAGTGTTCCGGCTGCTCTTCGCGCACAACCCTCTGCCTACCTGGGTGATGGATGACGAAACTCTTCAGTTTATCCAGGTGAATGATGCGGCGGTCCGGCAGTACGGATTTTCTGAACAAGAATTCAGCCGGATGAGCGCACTTGAAATTCGCTCCGAAGATCATTGCGCATCGGGAGAAACGCATTCTGAGGTGAGCGGAGAACCGGGACGATTCCAAAGGATATGTAAACATCGCAAGAAGGATGGAAAGGTTATCGAAGTCGAAGTGATTTCGCATCCTCTCGACTATGCCGGCAGGAAAGTCCGCCTGGTAGTTGCACAGGACGTGAGCGAGCGCCAGATTCTTGAGCAGCAACTGCGCCAGGCGCAGAAAATGGAAGCGGTGGGCCGCCTTGCAGGCGGCGTGGCGCACGATTTCAATAATCTCCTGATGGTGATCAAGGGACATACCGAACTTCTGATGAACACGCTGCCACCGGCGGACGCCATATCGAGGAAGATCGCGCAAATCGATCGGTCCGCGGACCGGGCGGCGGCGTTGACGAAGCAGTTGCTCGCATTCAGCCGGATGCAGGTGCTTCAGCCACGAGTGATGAACCTGAACGGGGTGGTCGAGGACATGGGCAGGCTCCTGCCGCGGCTGATTGGAGAGGACATTGAGCTGGGGATTCGGACAGCACGCGACTTGGGGACGATTCGCGGAGACGCCAGCCAGATGGAACAGATTATTATGAATCTGGCGGTGAATTCGCGAGACGCGATGCCGACTGGAGGACGGCTGATCATCGAGACATCGAACGCTGACCTGGACACCGCTTACAACATATCTCATCCGATTGTTCAGCCCGGCCGATATGTACTGCTTGCCGTTTCCGACACCGGCAAAGGAATGGATGCGGATACGCAAGCGCATATCTTTGAGCCATTTTTTACGACGAAGGAACCCGGGAAGGGGACGGGGCTCGGACTTGCGACAGTGTACGGCGTCGTGAAACAGAGCGGCGGCTTCATTTGGGTGTACAGCGAGGTAGGCAAGGGTACAACCTTTAAGATTTATCTTCCGCGTGTCGATGAACCCGAGGATAAGGGAAGCGTACCGCTGGCTTTGGCGGAGGCACCGCGTGGGACAGAAACCATTTTGTTAGCGGAAGACGAGCAGGACGTGCGTGAAGTCGCGCGGGAATTTCTGGAGTCCGGAGGTTATAGGGTTATCGAGGCGCGCAACGGCGCTGAGGCGCTGCGTCTCGCGAACGAACACACGTCAACCATTGACCTGCTCGTGACGGACATGGTGATGCCCGGCATGACGGGCAGGGAGCTTGCACAGCGCGTACAACACAAGTACGCAGGTCTCGGGGTGATATACATGTCCGGCTACACAGAACACACGGCTGTTGAAGCGGAGCAAGGCGAACCCAATTTGCGTTTGCTCACGAAGCCCTTCAGCCGAGGCAGCATCCTGAGGTCAGTGCGGGAAGTCCTCAATCTTTCTCGAAGTGCCTAGAGTCCGGCGCCGGAGTCTCATCCAAGCTGTCCAGGTAGCATCACGATCAGGTAATTCTTGGATGCCTGCGGTGCCAGTCTGTGTGAAGCTGAAACGTGCGGGCGGCTTTAATCACGGCAAAGTCGTCACCTGCGCGGCCCACTAATTGCAATCCGACGGGGAGATTCTTTTCCGCAAAGCCGCAAGGCACAGATAAGGCTGGAAGGCCACAGAGATTGCCGATGGCGCCGAGGGGATCGGGAAAGGCGAGATCGATTTCGAGATTGGCTTCCAGCGTGGTTGCCGAAACCGGTTGAGCGGCGGTGACCAGCACGTCAAACGATTCGAAGAGGGCTTCCATCTTTTCTTGCAGAATTTCTCTCACACTGAGCGCGCGCAAATAATCGGCGGCAGAATATTGTTCGTTGACATAGCCGGCGAGTTGGCCCAACGGATCCGCCAATTCGCTGACTTGACCGGATCGAATCAACGCGCGAAAAGAGGAAGCGGACTCCGCTGCCACGATGATATTTGCAGCATCTTCAAACGGTCCTTCGGGTAGAACTACGGCCTTGATGCTCGCAAAATGTCTTCGGACAATTTTCTCAGCGGCGAGGAGAACCTTTGCGACTCCTGGGTCCAAGGTTTTCCAAGCATTCTTGAGCCAGCCGACTTTAAGTGGGCGAGAGTTCAGTTCCATAGACGGCGAATACGTGAAGGCCGCTTTGTCGATGGGCAGGGTGCTGCGGTCGCGCGGGTCGTGGCCTGCAATAGCGGCGAAGATGCGCGCGCAGTCTTCCGCGGTGCGCGCCAAGGGACCGATTTTATCCATTGAAGGCGCAAGAGCCATTGCGCCGTAACGGCTCACGCGGCCGTAGGTGGGTCGCAAGCCGCTAACGCCGCAGAAAGCGGAAGGACAAATGATGGAACCCCAAGTTTCGGTTCCGATGGCAAACGCCGCGAGACCGGCAGCAACAATCGCGGCGGAGCCAGATGAGGAACCGCACGTCCAACATTTTGTGTTCCACGGATTCTTAGCAGCACCCTGCAAGGAAGCGGAGGCAAATCGATAGCCCATTCCACCTGCCAATTCGATCATCGCGGCCTTTCCGATGAGAATGGCGCCAACGCGCTTCAAGTGCTCGATGACGGCGGCGTCGTATTGGAAAACTTGATTGGCGAAGGGCTTCGCTCCCCACGTTGTTGGGACGTCTTTGACGGCAAGCAAATCTTTCGCCGCGTACGGAATGCCATGTAGAGGGCCGCGATAGTGGCCATGATGAATTTCTTTCTCAGCGGCTTTTGCCTGTTCCAAGGCGATTTCCGGAGTTAACTGCGCGTAGGCGTTGAAGCGAGGGCCGAACTTCGCGCTTCGATCGAGGTAGAGTTGGGTGAGCTCGACAGGGGAGAGCTTTTTCGTTTCAATGCGCCTGGCGAGTTCGGTCAACGGCAGATAATGGAGTTCTTCGGCGGGCATTGTGACGATCCCTCAAGACTTCTTGGCTGCTGGGTTGGGCTTGGGGCGGATAGCCGATGGCGCCGGCTTTTTCTCTCTTTCCATGAGTGGCTTTAGATAGAGCGCTGGGCTGTCACCATTTTCAATTCCGAATGCCCGGATGCGATCGATGGGAGGCTGCGCCAGGAAACATAGCCGCTGCAGCTCGGTTTTTTGCGTGTCAGAGAATCGAGCGCCATAAAGAGCCAGGATTGCCTGGTAACGGGCGCTTGCTTCTGCCTGGCTTTCGGGGGAGAGGGAGGGCGCATCCGACGGTTGCTGCGGCAATGGCTGAACTAGGCCAGAGGTTAGCGAAGGTGTGGCAACGGGTACAAGCGAAACGGCAGAGACGATTGCAGCGCGACGGGCAAACTCGCGACGCGAAATCGGGGAGCGGGTTTTTTCATCCATGGAGGCCTCTTACGCTGAGAACGGCTGTTCGAAGGACCATGAGCGAAGCTACCGAATCAACTTGCCACCGTCAATATTGCGGATTGAGACGAAAACGCAAAGGTAACTTTCGGGAGCTCGCTTAGTCGATTCTCGTGAGGGTCTGTATTTGCAGTTCAAGGGCCTGCGTGTATTGGCGCTCGATCTGCATTTCGGTTTGCAGTTTTTTGACAAGCAAATCCAGGCGAGCGATTTCGGCACGCAGCTTTTGAATATCTGAAGCGGTCGGCGCCGGCCGATAAGCGGGCGCGCCGGATTGCTGCAGACTCTGTGGGGGTGCCGATGCGTCACTTGGACGCGGGGCAATGAAGGCTTCAGCCAGCGCGCGGGGCCAGATGGACTCAGGAGTTCTCTGGTCCGCCGCGTGGGTAGCCGGCGCACTCGGCCTTTGAACAAGCGGAGGAGGCGGCACGAAAAGATTGTTGAGAGCGCTTGATGCGGCAGGACGTTCCGCGGGTGGCGCGTCTGGCGCCCGCTTGGGCTCCAACAAGCTCTTGACGCGGCCGATCAGTTCTTGCGGCTGAAACGGCTTGCGAATCAGTTCGTCGGCCTTTACTGCCACGGCCTTGTCGGCCACGCTCTTGTTCACCACGCCCGACATCAATACGACCGGAGTCCCGCCAAATTCCGGGTGCTGCTTGATCTGGCTGCAAACGGAATAGCCATCCTGATCAGGCATAATCACGTCGGTGATGACAACGTCGGGCTTCGTCTGCTCAAATTGCGAAAGGGCGGACGCGGCATCCGCGCACGTGATCACATTGATGCTCTCGCGGCGGAACGCGATCTTGATGACCTCGCGCATGGTGGCGCTGTCATCAATGAAATAGACCGTTGGCACGCGCTTTGCTTCCGTTTCATCCAGAGGTGGAAACGTCATCGCCTCGCTCATAGGGCTTCCTTGTCCGCCATGTCGTGAGCGCCTTCATCGTACTCGCGCATGGCATCGAGCATTAGATCGGTCGCCGACCGCAACACGGTGCGTTGCGGCGAAGTGGTTCCATAAGCAAATTTGTAGACGCCTTCCGCGCCTTGCACGCAGCTCTTCAGAATGTGTATTACCGCTTCGTCGCCAAAGAGGCTGCCACATTCCGCATGGGTAATTTCCCCAGCATCAAAGAAGAGTACCGCATCCGTTTCGCCGGAATTGATATGCAGCGCGCCAGTTTGATGTGCGTGCCCTAGCATTTGCATGACGCCCGTGAGGTCGTGGTGCGTTAAACTGCCACTGAGGCTGGTGTCGGATTGCGTGAGCATTTGCGTCGGCTGAAAGCCCTCCGCTTTGCTGACGATGATGCTTTTGATGTGCGATGCGATGACGGCCGGCGCGCTTTGACGATCGATATAGTCGTCGCAGCCGGCTTGAAAAGCGTCCATCAACGCCCGTTGGCTGCCGTCGCCGAGAGCGATGATTTGCAGCGCTGCATTCTTGGGATCTGCGTGGATAATCTTCGCGATTTCAAGGGCACCCATCTCACGCATGTTGGTGGAGCAAAGAATCGCGGAGGGAGCGTCGTATTCGATGGTCGTCAGCGCATAAGCGGCTTGCGTGCTCGAGACGACTTCGAAACCTTCGCGCTTCAGCGCATCGCCGAGGCGTTTCGCGAAATAAACATTACTATCGATGAGAAGAATTTTCGGCCCACGTCCCGAAGAGGTCACGGTCTAGCCTCCAGAACGGCCGGATAGGCGCTTTCTGGCGACAATGCGGCCTCGCCGGGTGTGAGCGCGTCAAGATTGAGGACTTCAATTACTTCGCCGTTGTGAGAGATCCAGCCGGCTACGTGCGGAGAGTCGGTCTCGCCCGAATTGGTCATTTCCGCGGCGATCAGTTCGCAATCGCCAGTGACGGGCAGCGCCACCCACTCTGTCTTGGCGCCATAATGGCGGACGGCAATCAGATAAAAGCGGCGCGAAGTGAGTCCCTTGCCAAGAAGCGTCTCGGCGACGTCGCATACGGGGACAATGCGGCCGCGCCGGAGAATTACGCCTTCGAGTTTCGGCGTTTGATGTGGAAAACGAAAGATGCGGCTCGGAGCCACGAGTTCGGAAATTTGCGTGGCGGCAACTGCGAACCGGCGCTCCCCCAGCCGGAGCAGCACGAACGATTGGGAGGAGGATTCGGCACTCTGGGTCATTGCGGCAACTCCGTCTCGCCGTTCAACGATTCGTCAGGTATCTCGAGCGGAGGCAACGAAGCATCGAGCAGAGCAAATTCTTCAGCGGTCAGAAATCCGTCGGGGTTCACCACCGGTATGACATTCTGATCGAGCGCAGTCAGACCGCGGTACCAGTGACGTTCTTCCTGGCAATAGGCCAACGGCAGCGACTGGAGCCGCGTCATCGTGGCCATCTTATCCATGCCATCGACCAGAAGGGCCGTTCGCGTTTTTCGCAGGACAAAGACAAGGCCAGATGCAGACGATGGCAATCCGAAATGAACGGCTGCGTTGATGACATAAAGCGCCTTATCGCCACGCCGCAAAACGTGCCGGACCTTGCGGATAGTCGGCTGGTTGATTTCGGTGGCGGCGCCGGAAAGGCTATCCACGCTTCGCACTTCCTGAACGGAAGCGGAGGACACGGCGAATAGATGTCCCGACACGCGAAAGAGAATGATCTGCTCCGAGCGCATGGTTTGGAGCTTTAGAGGCGGCGATGCCACGTGCATCAGCGGACTCCCACTGGAGCGGTGCGGCAGATGCCGATCACACGTTTTTCGATCGCAGGATAGATGTCATCGATCCCTAGGACTTCGTCGACAGCCCCCACTTTGATGGCCTCCGCAGGCATGCCGAAGATGACGCACGTGGCTTCATCCTGCGCCAGCACCAAGCCGCCTGCTGCTTTGATGGCCTTCGCGCCAGCGGCACCGTCGTTGCCCATGCCGGTAAGAATTGCGCCAATGCTCATGGCACCCGCATAAGCCGCAACCGATTCCATGGTCGCGTCGATATTGGGGAGGTAGCCGTTGATCCGGCCGCTTGTGCCGTCCAGTTGGATGCGCCCGGTGGGAGTCACACGAAGGTGATGGCCTCCGGGGCAGATGTAGAGCGTGCCGGGTTGGATGGACTCATTCGGCTCTGCCTCTTTGACGCGAATGCCTGTGAACTCAGTCAATTGCGTGGCGTATTGCGTGGTGAACGCGGCCGGCATGTGCTGCACCAGAATCACGGCAGCCGGGAATTCGCGCGTAAAGCCTGGAGCCAATCGCATGACGGTGGCAGGGCCACCTGTCGATGCGGCAAGCACAACGACGGGAAAACGCTGATCAAGGCCTGAACTCGGAGCAGGACGTGGAGCAACCGGCGCTGGCTTCGCTTGGGGCGCGCCAGTGCCATTCGATTTTTGTAAGGTTGAAGCGAGTCTGGAGGCCGTGCGCACCACGCGAACTTTCGCGGCCATCCGCACTTTACGGAGCAAATCTTCCTTGACGCTCTGCATATCCAGATCTATTCCGCTCGATGGCTTGGCAACAAACTCGATCGCACCCAGTTCGAGGGCTTTCAACGTGCTCGCAGCTCCGTCCTTGGATTCGGAGCTGACGATCACGATGGGCCGCGGATTTGTGGTCATGATTTGCGCGGTTGCCTGCAAGCCATCAACATGGGGCATGTTGATGTCCATGGTGATGACATCGGGCTTGAGCGATTCGGCGAGGGCCACCGCTTCGCGGCCATCCTTCGCATGACCAACTACCTGCAATTGGTCGTCGGCATTAAAGATCGTCTCAAGGACTTTGCGCATAAATGCGGAATCGTCCACGATGAGCACGCGAAATTTCTTGTGAAGAGTTGTGGCCATGGGTTCTTAGGCAACCGGTACGGACGGTCGCGCCTCCGTTCCCATAAGTTGTTCCACGGCTGCGATGAGCTGATCTTCTTGAACTGGCTTCGTCAGGAAGGCGGCGGCACCTTCTTTGATGGCGCGATCACGATGCTTTGCGCCTGCGCGCGAAGTAACCACCATAACGGGAATGCGGCGAGTGGTTGGGCTCTGCCGCAGCTGCACCATAAGCTCATAACCCGTCATGCGCGGCATTTCGAGGTCGGTGATCACAAGGTGGCAACCGTGCTGCGTGACAAGTTCCGCGGCTTCCATGCCGTCGGCGGCGAGTTTTACACGGTAACCGTTCTTTTCGAGCATGCGGCCGACGAATTTGCGCACGCTGATCGAGTCGTCCGCGACCACGATTAGGCGTTCTTGCTCGACGCGGTCGATGGCTTCCGAAGGAATGGTTCCACGCGCCACAGCTGCCGACCCCGGGGCAAAAATGCGGGCAGCGCTGGCGCTGGCTTGTAGTGGGCGGCGTTCCGTAGGCTCGTTCGCGACCATGCGGTTCAAATCGATCAACAGAATCAGGCTGCCGTCCGGAGCGATCGTCGTGCCCGGGAAAAGTTTCACGCGGCGGAGATATTCGCCGAGGTTCTTGATAACAATTTCGTCTTTGCCGAGCACTTCTTCCACGACCAAGCCAATCTGACGATTGCCAGCGTTTGCGACGACCATGCGGAAGTAGCCGTTGACCGGTTCAAGCGGCGGAAGCCCCAGATACGTGTCGAGCCGCACGACTTCGGTTACGACATCGCGGACCTTGGTGAGCAACTTGCCGCCAACGTCCTCGATCTCGTCCGCGCGCAGACGTCGGATTTCTTCCACGACGGCGAGAGGAAGCGCAAAATTCGTAACGCCGCAACGTACAAAGAGCGCGGGCGAAATGATTAGCGTCAGGGGGACCTTTAGAGTGAATTTTGTACCCTGGCCGCTGAGGCTCTGAATATCAATTTCACCGTTAAGGGCATTTAGATTTGCACGGACTACGTCCAGGCCAACACCGCGGCCGGCAAGTTCTGTTTTGACGGGAGCCGTGGTGAAGCCAGGATGGAAGAGCATTTCGCGGAGGTCGCGCTCGGTTAAGCGGTCTGCCGTTTCGGGCGAAACGAGACCTCGTTCGATGGCGCTTTGCTTCACGCGCTCGTAATCGATGCCGCGGCCGTCGTCTTCCACTTCGATGTAGATGTGGTTGCCGCGGTGATAGGCGCGGAGAGAAACCTTGCCCAGTTCCGGTTTGCCAGCGGCAAGGCGGTCCTCTGGGCGTTCGATGCCATGCGCGACGGAATTTCGGACAAGGTGAACCAGCGGATCGGAAATTTGCTGAATGATGTTGTTGTCCAGTTCGGTCTCGCTGCCGGAAAGATCGAGATCGACTTGCTTGGCGGCGGATTTTGCGGCGTCACGCACGGCACGGGACAGCCTGGAGTACAGGGTTCCAATAGGGACCATGCGTGCCGCGGTGATTTCGTCCTGCAAGTGATGTGCGAGTTTTGTGAACTCGTCGATGTCGCCTTCCACGCGCCCGATAAAGCCTTCCAACTGTGAGAGCACTTCGTTTACGTCAGCGGAAATCTCAGCCATCGAGCGCGAAAGAATATTGAAATCGTCGTAGCGGTCCATTTCGAGTTCGCTGAAATCGGACCAGAACGAGGTATCGCCTGAAGCCGCGCTGTTGAGCGTTTCCCGGGCTGTAGATGGGCTCCATGGGCCCGTTTGACGCGATGAACTTATGCGGTTGAATTCGTATTTTTCCTGGAACTCGCCGACCTTGCCCTGGAGTCGTTCCTTGGAGAAGCTCAGCGTATCGACTAGTTTTTCCAGCTCGGCCACGCGCCCAACCATTCGCGTGCGATTGATGACGAGCTCGCCGACGGTATTCATCATGCGATCGAGGCGCGACAAAGCAATGCGCACGGACTTCGCAGCGGCGGCTGCCGAGGTTGCCGGCTTGCCGGCCCTTTTCGTTTGCGCGGTAGCTGGAGCGGCTTCGGGAATTCTCTCGGGGCGACCTTCTTCGCCTGCCGCGGGTAAGCCAAGGCCCTCCGGGTCTTCCACTTCGACGGGAGCGAATTCCGCGATACGCCCAAGCAGCGAATCCACACCCGCACGCATGCTAGTTTCGTCGGACCACTGGCGATGTAGCGTTTTCTTCAGCACGTCCACGGATTCGAGACAGATATCAACGACGGCTGGCGATGGCTCGATCTCGCCATCGCGGAGACGGCCAATCATGTCTTCCACACGGTGGGCAATCGCTCCAAGGCGCTTCAAGCCCACTTGTGCCGCTGAGCCCTTTACCGTGTGAATCGCGCGGAAGAGCTTGTTGATTTCTTCGGGATTGTTATTGCCTTCCAAAGAGAGAAGGCAATCGCTCACAACCTGCAAATGCTCTTCAGCTTCCGGCTGGAAAAATTCCAAAATCTCGTCGGGAACCTCGTCGTCCGAGGGCAGAGCGTCGAAGTAGGAACCGGTCGCGGCGGAAACGACCGTCTCCTTTGCAGGTGTACTGACTGTCTCAACGTAGCCCTGCGCCTGGGGATAATTCAGCGGCGGTGGCTCCGTCGGAAACGCGAAGCGATAGCGTTCTTTAAATGCAGCAATGTCATCAATGCTTTCCTCGCCTGTATCGCTGATTTCCAGAAGATCCGTTTCCAGCAGGGAAATACCGTCGGACAGGAATTCGGTGAGCGGACCGTGAAGATCCTCGCCCAACGTCGCGTTCATGGCGTATTGGAATACGTGGGCAAGTTTGCCTGCAATTTCCGAAAACCGCGGAAATCCATAGCTGGCCGATGTTCCGCTCAACGTGTGGGCCGAAATATAAAGACGCTCAAGATCGTCGCGGCGCGGAGAGATTTCTTGCAACACACTGACGTATTCCCGCAAGTATTGCAGGTGCTCGGACGCTTCCTGAAGGAACATCTCGACGGCTTCGCGGTCAGGCATGCTCACGCGCGTCCCTCCGTCACAAGTTCCGGCTTCTGCAGTTCTTGGGCCGTGGGCTTTCGGTACAGGATGCAATCGTTCAGCACAATGGCCTGAAATTTCACTGGCATCTTGGAAATCGATTCGGAGTGGCCGAGGAAAAGATAGCCGCCTGGCTCGAGCGTGTCGTAAAAGCGCTGGACAAGCGTGCGCCGGCGCTCCTCTGAGAAATAAATCAGGACGTTCATGCAGAAAATCATGTCCATCCGGCCTACGTAGACCGCTGAAGCCAAGTTCATCTGCGCGAAGGTGATCAACTTGCGGAGCCTGGGCTTCACCTGATGACCCGAAGCCACTTCCGTGAAGTGTTCGCCAAGCTGACGCTCGTTCACGCTGGCGAGGCTCCGACCTTTGTACACGCCGCGTTCCGCAAGTTTTAGGGCCTGACGCCCGACGTCGGTGGCAAGAATCTCGACGTTCCAGGAATCGGAGAAGGACAATGAATCGGTAATGGTAATTGCGATGGAATAGGGTTCTTCGCCGGTCGAGCAGCCAGCACTCCAGATGCGCAGAGTACGAGGATTCTTCCAAAACTTTTTGACATGCAATTCCGGAAGCACACGCTTTTCAAATGCTTCATAAACGCTTGGGTATCTGAAAAAGCTGGTTTCCTGAGTGAGTAGTCCCTCGAGCAGGGATTCGTACTCCACATTCGACTTACGCATGGCTCGCAACAAGTCCGTGCCGCGATCGAGGCCCTTGGCGCGCAAGTGTTCCTTCACGCGAGTAGAAAAGAACCTCGCCCGCGATTCGTCGAAGCAGATGCCCGTCCGCTCTTCAATCAGCATGCGGATCTCGCTCAACTCGTGTTCACTAAGACCGTGCGCCGGTCCGTGCCTTTCGCTCATTCCAGTCCCGCTTTAGCCCTGGCCGCTTGCCCGAGCAGAAATTCACCGCTTACCGCAGAGCGCCGGCTGGGACAGGCCGCTCGGAATCATCCAAAAGATTGCCGGACTTCGACGTCGCGCGGAATTGCGCTAACGCCTCGTTCAACTGGTCTGACAGTTTCACCAGCTGGCTGACCGTCGCGACGGTGCCGCGTGTGCCCTGGGAGGTCTGACGCGTAATGCTGGAGATGATTTGCATCGCATGCGCCACGCCTTCCGTTCCACGCACCTGCTGTTTGGAAGCGAGCGAAATTTCCTGAACGAGTTCGGCCGACTGGCGCACCACGTTCGAAATGGCGTCAAGTGCACGTCCGGCCTGATCGGCCAGCGTTGCGCCGCCTTCGACTTCCTTCGTGCCTTCTTCCATGACCACGACCGCTTCGTTCGTCTCCGCCTGAATGGCTTTGATCAGGGCTGCGATGTCCTTCGTGGCGCTGCGGCTGTGTTCAGCCAGCTTGCGAACCTCGTCCGCGACGACGGCGAAACCGCGTCCTGCTTCACCGGCGCGGGCGGCTTCGATTGCCGCGTTCAAAGCGAGCAAGTTGGTCTGCTCCGTGATGTCGTTAATCACGTTGATGATTTCTGAGATTTCTAGGGAACGGTCGCCCAGCGACTTGATTTTCTTTGCCGTGGCCTGCACGGATGCCCGAATACGCTGCATGCCTTCGAGCGTGTCGCGAACGGCGCGGTTGCCTTGTTCAGCGGCATCCAATGCACGGCGAGCTGCTTCGGCGCTGGCTTCGGCGTTGTTCGACACTTGCTTCATCGAGACCGTAAGTTCTTCAACGGCGCTCGAAGTATTGGTGATTTCCTGGTCTTGCTGCGTCGCACCGGCTTGCATTTCGTCGGCCGCCACAAGAATGTTGTTCGAGCAGGCAGTGACTTCCATAGCCGCCTTGCGCACGCGCTCGAGAACTTTGGTGAAGTTGTCGAGCATGTAGTTGATCGAATCAGCGACGTTGCCCAAGGCGTCGTTGGTGACTTTTCCGCGGAGCGTCAAGTCGCCGCGCGCCACTTGGTTGATAACCGTCAACAGTTCCGTAATACTGCGCTGCAATGCGTCGTTCGCGTCCTGATTGCTCGTCGCTTTAGAAACTTTTGCCACTGCGCGGTTCAAGTTGTCGGCGATATAGCTGAGTTCGTCGCCGGTGGTGATCTCGGCCCGCGCGCGAGGATCCCCCGCTGCCATACGCTCGGAGAACTGTGCGAGTTCCTGCACCGGGGTCAACAGCCGACTCCCGAGGCGCCAAGCGAGGAAGACGGCCATGCCGAGCGCCAGCAGCAACGCCAGCATTACGGCGCCGCTGGATCCGCTTGGCAGAGCGCCAAAGTCGAAAATGGACGCTCCTCCTGATTGCCGGCCGGCGCTGTAGGCCAAGCCCAGCACGGCGAAAAGGACGACGCCGTTCATCATGACCAGCGTCCAGATTGTGGAACTCAGTCGCGATTTCATGCCTTCCTCCAAATCCCTACTGCGGTGCCCGTGTCCGCACGCGGCCGGGTCCGCCCCAAACTCAGATGCTAGGTCCCGGGAAAACCTCGAGCATTCGTCTCAAGTCAATGATTAACGCCAGCCGGTCGTCGTGCCGGAGCATTCCGGTGCAATGCGGCACATTTTCTGGAGCTTGTTCGAGTAAATCCTCTGTATTCACTGAATACGTTCCGATGACTTCATCCGCGGCAATCCCGATGCGCAAATCGTCGTGGTGGCCTTCGCCCCGAAGCGAAGCAACCACCACGTGCTTTGGCAGCAGACCAGGTCTGCGTCCTTCCGTGATGGCAATGTCGATCAACGGCACAATAGCTCCGCGCAAATTGAAAATTCCCGCGAGATACGCCGGACCAAGCGGCAGCTTCGTCAGCAGCGGCCAGTCCAGCACTTCCTCAACGTCCAGCACCGGAAGGCAGAAGCGCTCGCGTCCACTTCGGAAAACGACGTACTGCGACTCGGGCGGCCGCTCCTCCATCGGCCCGAGCGCTTCTAGCAGATCGTCGGCATCTGCGGGCAGTGGCACCAAATGAAAGTCTTCATTCATTCCCAAATCGTCCTCAAAATCCTCTAAGCAAATCGCCGCACAGCGCGCAACAATTCTTCCCGCGTAAATGGCTTCGTCACATATCCGTCCGCACCTTGCTGCTGGCCCCAAAATCTGTCGCTTTCCGTGTTCTTCGAGGTCACCAGGATCACTGGTATGGCGTTGTAGTCCGAGTGATTCTTCAATTCCCGGCAAACCTGGAACCCATTGCGCTTGGGCATCACGACGTCCAGCAAAATGACGCTGGGTCGTTCCGTGGCTATCGCTTCCTCGACACGTTCCGGGTCATTCAGCCCGACCAACCGATAGCCTTCGTGCTCGAGAAAGCCCTCGATCAGCTTTACTTGCGAGGGTGAGTCATCGACGATGAGTACTTTTTTCTGCAGCATCGACATCTCCCCATATTTCTCCGCAGACAAGAGGTGCACGTCAGCAGCCAGGCCAGCGATTCTCTAGCGGCCTATGCCTATCTGGTATAAGAGCTTATTTATAAGCAAGTTACAGGAGTCTCTGACTCACTTAACGGCGGCTTGCGGGGGAGGCTGGTTCCACTTCTGTCTCAGCTTGAGATGCATTCTCAGCCTCCCGCATCTCGCTGGAGAGGGATGAGAATCTTTGCATGATCTCGTTGATACGCAGTGCCATGCTGTGAATGGTCTTAATCTGAGCCAGAGATTGCGAGGAAAGCTGGCCAGGCTCCAAAAGCAGGAGCTCTGCGTTGCCCAGCATCGACGTCAGCGCATTGTTCACGCTGTGCTTCATGTCCATCATGTAGCGGCCGAGTGTGGCGTGATGCTCGTTTTTCGCCGCACGGCGTTCGGCCTGCTTTGAGATACGAACCGCTTCGGCCCGTCGCAAAGATTCACCGGCAACCAGCAGCAGCGTTTGCGCCCAGTCTTCCCGCAAAGGCACGTGAAGCAGGCGAGGATAGCGCGACCGCAATTGGCTGAGTTCCTGGGAATCCGCAGGGACGCAAAGAATAAGGGCCGCGCTTGGTTCAAAGGAATGCAGGATGCCGGGCAATTTTCCTTCAAGGACTGGCCCAACCACTACGAGATCGTCGGACGCCGCTTCATGATTTTTCCAGAGATCACTGCTAAGGATGGTGATCCCGGGCGCTTGCCGCTCAGCTTGCCAACAGGCGGTCAGGAGCCGTGCGAACTCTGGCTCATCCGTCAGGATTAATACGCTAGCGTTTCGCACAGAAGACCCACTCCCAGGTGATCGCCCGGCAAAGCCACAGAAGACCTGATCACTTAAAGTTTTTCCGCCTCGTCCAAAGCCGAAAGCAACCGTTTCGTGCTGATGCCCAGATTGACAGCCGCTTCAGTGTCTTTTGCTTGTTTCGCGATGTCCACGCGTTCTTGCAGACGCGAGACTTCGATACGCGCAATGGAGAGAGCCCTATCCATGGAAGTTGCGTTTCCCGTTTCCTTTGCGGACTCGACCGCAGCCGTCACCATAGCCCGAGCAACGACAGCGCGACGTAAATCCTCCGCCGCGGGCCCATCTTCGCTTACGAACGCAGTTACTTCCCACGAGGACATCAAGATGCGAGCAGCGCCAATTTTCACCGTCGTCATGGACCGCCCGCGAGTGGGTGGCGTGGCGATCAACTGTTCCCAAATCTTTTCCAAGCAGCCTTCAAAATCGAGCATCCCGGAGGCCGTCGTTGAGTCCGCATTCGCTGTGGCGGGCTTCTGAGGGACCTTTGGACTGGTTTCGTGAGTTCCTGGCGTTTGTCCCAGATTTCGCGATGGTTCAACAACCCGTGGGTTTGGGGTTTTTGCCTGGGAAGCAGCGGTTTCAGGCGCTTTCGGGACCAGCTTTTCCAGCGCCCGCTCCACATCTTTACGCAGCCCGAGCAGCTTTTCGAAAGTCTGATTTACGGAGCGTTCCGTATATTCCTTTTGAAAGGGCTGTTTCCATTCGTCGGCTATTTCCAAGATCTTCGTTAGAGGTTCACTTCCCGACAGCCCGAAGTTCTGGCAGTCGATTGTCTTCACGGCGGACGTTGCGAGTTGCGCTAGACCCGAGCGAATCGCAATCAGATCCGCGTGCATCAATTCGATAAAGGTCCGCCGTAGGAGAAAATTGAAGCGAACAAACGTCAGCAACGCCGCTGGGTCGTAAAACATCCCACCGGCGGTTTCTTTGACTTTCCGGCCTTGTTCGATGAAATTCGTCTTCAAAATTTCGCGCAGGCTCCGGAACGACTGCAATTTGACAATCATCTGCTCGAGAGGTTCGCACCAATCGAGCGCGGAATCATCCACATCGCCGAGCACTGGTTTCATGACCTGGGCGACATCAGCGGGCTCGATTTGTTTGTGGTAGATCTTGGCGGGCGCGCAAAGCGCAAAGTATTGCACCAAGAGGAAGTCGATTTTGTCACGATCGATGTTGCTCTTGGACGATTTCTTGAGATGCCGGTGTATTAGGGCGCACAAGCTGTTTTCGTTGGCGTTTAGAGTGGTCGTCTGCAGCAGCTTGCGCAATTCGTGCACAGCAACGCGCTGGTCCATTTCATCCAGCCAGGTCTCCACTTCGTCGAAAAGTTCCAGATCAGGCTTCTCCGGAAGATTTCGCTTTTCCTGCGGAAATGGAATTTCAAGTTCCAGTTGCTTTGCGAGTGCAAGATAGATTGGAAAAACTGAACGATCCTCAACCCACTTGGCCTGCCTGGAGTTCGCGGGCTTCGAAATGAGCGGGGAATTGAGTGTGGAAGTCGTCTTGTTCACGGCTGGGTCACCCACGCGCAGGGGCCCGGGCGAAACCGGACCGCCACTGCCTTACGTCCCTCGTGATATTGCACTGCAATGACAGTCGCTTCCGCCGTGCCACCGTTCCGATCGCGTTCTATGCGTACCCTGTCGTCAAACTCAAGCGGCAGACACGAAAGAAAAATGGCATGTTCCAAGCCGCCAAACTCCACTACCGTTGCTTCTCGCAGCCTTGAGCTCCCGGCGCGTAGCGCCGTGATCTGTACTGGGACGTGCACACGACTTGCGCTGGGGAAGAATCGCGCCAGTCGCTCCGCACATCCCTGCTCGGTGACGGTCGCTTCATCGGTTAGTCTCACGTCGCCTCTCAGGTCGCCGTACGAGGATCAATCGCCCGTCGTGCCGTGGTACACATGGTCGCCCAAACGGACACAAAGTCCCCGCGATAGAGATGCACGCTGCACGCCAAAGAGGTGGGAATCGGTGAGGCCCGGAAAGCCAAGAAAGCGAAAGACTTAAAATCTTCCCATGAGATTTAACCTGCTCACGTGTCTCACGCTGAAACGCACCTGTCTCAGAGCCAGCCTGCTTTTGCGTCAAGGGCGCTGCGTTGAGACATCATTCCACTTGCTGTGGGGTTTCTTCTTCGGAGGCGTCTTCGACCTCGCCTGGGCCCGATCTGAGCGGGATGCTGTAACGCTTCAATTTTCGATATAACGTCGCGCGGCTGATACCGAGCATCCGCCCCGCTAGGGCTTTGTCGCCATTGGCTTGTTCAAAGACACGAAGGATCGTCATTTTTTCCATTTCGGCGAGAGCCGTCGTCGAAAGGGAGGCTACTTCCTGAAGTGCGATGCCGGAAGCGTCCGATTGCTCGCTTCGAATTGCCGGCGGAAGATCAATCACGTCAATCACCTTGCGGTCGCCCAGCGTGATCGCCCGAGCGATACAATTTTCAAGCTCACGGATGTTTCCCGGCCACTCGTAGTTCAGCAAGCTTTTCATCGCCGCGGGAGTCACTTGGAGATGCGCATCCGGGGCGTAGCGATCCAGGAAGTGGTGAACGAGCATGGGAATGTCCGAGCGGCGGTCGCGCAGCGTCGGAAGATGCACGGTCACAACATTTAGCCGGAAATATAGGTCCTTTCGGAATGTTCCCTCCCGATAGGCTGCTTCCAAATCGCGATTCGTTGCGGCGATTACACGCACGTCCACATTCACCTTTTCATTGCTCCCAACGGGACGGACTTCCTTCTCTTGCAGCACTCTCAAGAGCTTGGCCTGCATCTCCAAGGGTAGTTCGCCGATTTCGTCGAGGAAGATTGTCCCGCCATTGGCCGCCTGGAAAAGACCAGCCTTGGATTTCATAGCTCCCGTAAATGCGCCTTTTTCATACCCAAAAAGTTCGCTTTCCATCAGCGTGGGTACAAGCGAGCCGCAATCGACCGCGATAAAGGGAGTCTGGGCCAGAGCACCGCGAAAGTGAATCGCGCGCGCTACAAGTTCCTTGCCTGTCCCACTTTCGCCGGAAATCAAGACGGGTGTGCGCGTGTCCTTCAGCCGGGAAACCATGCGCAGAACATCCTGAATGTTTGCGGATGTGCCGACGATTCCGTCGAGACTTTCTTCCGTGCTGACGCGTTCGCGCAGAAACTCGTTTTCCGTTACTAGACGGACCTTTTCCGCCATGCGCTGGAGCAGCAGCCTCATTTTTTCGACACGAAACGGCTTTTCAATGTAGTCGTATGCGCCCAATTTCATCGCGTCAACAGCCGATTCGATCGAGCCGTGCCCGGTCATGATCGCGATTTCGGCGCGGGGGAGCACAAGTTTTGCCTGCTTCAGGAGGCCGACTCCGGAAAGTGTCGGAAGCTTTAGATCGGTGAGGATAAGATCCGGAGCGTCGGCATCCAGTTTCGCCAGTGCTGCTTCAGCACTCTCTGCTTCCGTGCAGGAGTATCCCAGTGTATTCCCGATAGTTATACACAACTTGCGTATGCTCTGCTCGTCATCCACGACCATCAGTCGAATTTTCAAATCTTCACTCATGGTTTCCCGAAGGTTTTCTCCACTATCGATATTAGTTGATGTACACGGAACGGCTTCTCGATGCAAGGCGTGCCGCTGCGGGCCAGAAGCGCCTGCGTCTCGCTGTTGGCCGTGTCCCCGCTAATCAGAATTATTTTTGATCCGAGTTCTGGCCGGTTTTTTTGGATCCAGGCATGAACTTCAGCGCCGTTGACGGCTCCCGGCATGCGGATGTCTGAAATTACGCCGCCATAATGTCCACCGGCCAGTTGCTCAAGCCCTTCCGCCCCGGAAGATGCGTTCACGACCGTATATCCTTTTCTTTCCAACGCTGCCTTCAAGAATGCAATTACGGATGGTTCGTCCTCGATCAAAAGGATCGGCGCATGCTGGCCAATTGCAGCTTGCAAAGTCATCGCGCGGCCTCTTTCGCCGCCAGGGCGGGCAGCTCCGTCGCGATTGGAATTCGGACGACAAATGTGCTTCCCCCGCTGTCAGCGTTGTTCCAACACTGAATCTCGCCGCCGTGCGCTCTTACAATTCCGTAGCAGATACTGAGTCCCAGCCCGGTGCCCTTGCCGGGCTGCTTCGTCGTATAAAACGGGTCGAAAATATGCTGCGGATCAGCGATTCCCGTGCCGTTATCGGTGACTACCACTTGCGCGCTATTGCCGCCCCGCTCCGTTCGAATCGAGATATGGCCTCGACGCCCCGTTTCTTGCACTGCATCGTAAGCGTTATTCAATATGTTCAAAAAGACCTGCTGAAGCTGCTGCGCGTCCCCGAGCGCGGGCGCGAGGGTTTCGTCGAATTGCTCCGTTACTTCAACTCCATGGCTCGCGAAGTCATAGCTGCGCAGCTTAATCGTTTGGCGCAGCACGGTGTTCACCTGCACTGCTTCTCGCTGCACTGGCCGTTGCCTCGCGAAACTCAGTAAATCCTGAACGATGTCCTTCGTCCGTTGCGTCTCTCGCAGAATGATCTGCAGATCATCCCGGGCTGAAACTGGCACTTGCGGATTCTCAAGCAGCAAATCGGTAAAACCGAGAATTGCGGCCAGCGGGTTGTTCACCTCGTGCGCGACGCCGGAAACCAGCCGTCCTATGGTCGCCATTCTTTCCGAGTGGGCCAGCTTTGCCTGCAGTAACACGGCGTCCGTGATGTCGGTCATCACGACCACCACGCTGTTCACCGCGCTCTGCTCATCCCTCATGGGGCTTAAGCTGATCGAAAAGTGCCCCATCGTCCCGTCGCTCCGTCTCACCTGCAGTTCGAGGTTCTCCACCTGCTGTCCATTTGCTGTGGTTTCCAGCGCCGCCTCGAAGTCGTTGCGATCAGAAGGCTCCACCCAATCGACCAGCCGATGGCCGATCAATTCATCCTCTCTGTAACCGGCCTCATAGCAGCGTCGGTTTGCATAGCTGATCAGCCCGGCGGTATCCAGCACAAGAATCATGCTCTGTGTGGTATTGAGAATTTTCTGGTTAAAGTCCCTTTCGCGCTGCAGTTGCGATTGAAACGACTTTTGCTCCGTGACATCCAGCATCAAGCCGCGAATCTGCGCGATGCGCCCCTGCGCGTCGCGCACCGCCGTAATGTTTTGCAGTGTGTGCAGTAGCGCGCCATCTTTTCGGCGCAGGGTTTCTTCGTAGTTGCGCAAGACGCCGCGCTCAGCCAGCGTCTGCAGGAATCGTTCGCGTGCCGCCGGAGCCGGGTAAAGATGCGGGCTTACGTCCGCGCGCAGCATCTCCTCGCGCGATGCATAACCCAGCATGCGCACCATCGCGTCATTTACATCCAAAAAACGCCCATCCGGCGTTGCGAAGAAAAGCCCTTCCTGAATGCTGTCGAAAAGCTCGCGATACCGCCGCTCCGCCTCCCGCCGGTCCGTAATATCTTTCAGCACATGAATTGTCCGCGTATCATCTTCCGCAACGCCGGGCGCTCTCGAAGTCGATACTAGAAAGATCCGCTCCGCCGACGCCGCCACGTACTCCTCTCGCGGCCGCTGCGTGTCACGGCAAAAGGGGCAGGGGAGATCGCTGCCAGTTTCCGCGATTTGCCTCAGCCCGCTCATGGCTTCGCCAACCAGCGCCACCGGTGGCACGCCGAGATGCGACGCCAGGGAACGATTAGTGCGTACAATTTTCCAGTTGCGGTCATGCACGACGATGTAGTCGCTGATCGCATCGATGTCTTCGACCCATTGCCGTTTGGACTTCTCGAGCTGGGAAAATCGTCGAAAATTCTCCAGTGAGAGCGCTGCGTGGCTTGCCAGAGCGTTCAACAGCTTTTTCTCTTTGGCGTTAAGGCTCTTTCGCCGTCGCAAAAGACAAAGCATTCCAAGCCGTTCGCCGTCGCTGGCGCTGATCGGCACAAAAACGGCGTTTCTTGCGCTCGTGCTGCCCTCGCGCGGTCGCGTCTCGTCCGCCGGCAACTGTCGAATGATTGCGCCCGCCTTGATCTCGCGAGCAGACGAAATAATCCAGCTTTTCAGCTCGGGACCCACGCCCGTTTGGTTCTCTTCAGACGAGTACAGGTCGGTTTCTCGTCCACGGAAGACAGCTACGCCGCCCCAGACCGCGTCCATCATGTGTGCCGTGCGCCCGGCGAACCTTTCCAGAAATTCTGGAAGTTGTCGCGACTGCGCGGCGTCAACCGCCAACTCCATCAATTCCTCGGCTTGTTTAGAAGAGGGATCTGCGGCATCCGCTTTACGCGGGCGAGTGGCCAAACGAGGACTCCTGATAGATTTTGCTTCGCGCATCACGGGTTGGGAGTGGACGCTCGTCTCAAGTTGAGTTTAACCGTGCTCTACCACCCTAACGAGCAATCTCATTCTGAGTCAACCCGCGTTCCAAGGAGCGTTGTTGAATCGTCCACTCTCCGCCAGAGCACCTCGACCGCATCGTCTCAGCCTGAGACCTCGATGGGAGGAGAACGTGGTCGCTGAGACGCCCGGCTCAACTGCGCCCTCGACGTATCTGCGCGTAACCAACGCATTACCTCTTCATTCTAGGCCACTTGCAGTCCCTTTCGACCGCTTCTGCCTCGTCTGGTAATGCCTCAAGCGCGTGGCCCTCGACGTGCCTTTCCTTCAGCGGGGTTTTCCATTTATTAAGAGGGGTGGTGTCTATGAGATCTGGATGGAGGGGGACTATCCGCGCAATTGGAGTCGCAGCGATCGGTCTTTTGTTGTGCGCCTATTGCTTTGGACAGTCGGGCAGCACGGACGAAGGGAAGCGCAAAGTCAAATCAAAGGTCCTTCCCGCCTATCCCGAGCTTGCCAAGCGAATGAGCGTGACCGGCAAGGTGAAGATCGAAGTGGTGATTACGCCGGATGGCCGGGTAAAGAGCACGCGAGTCATTGGAGGGCATCCGCTGCTTGTGCAAGCTTGCCAGGACGCCGTAAAGGAATGGAAATTCGCTCCGGCCCCACAAGAGACGACCCAGATCGTGGAGTTCGATTTTAGCTCGCCGAATTAAGGGAATTGCAGCAAACGGCAGGGGCGGTTTGGATCAAATCGCGTCACCGGTGGAGTGGAGGCATTTTGAAATGACGATTGGGAAAAGGCTGTACATCGGTTTTGGCGTGATTGTGGTTATTTTGGTGGTGTTGTTCCTGGTGAACATCGCTGCGGGCTTCCGGGAGCGGTCTGCACGCGCGGAGGCCAGGTCGGCGCTCGATAATCTTAGCATCATCAAGTCAGTGAGCTACCAGGTCATGTTAAATCGTCACAACATGGACAATTTTCTCTTGAGCGGCGATCCCCGCGATGAAGAGAAGGTCAATAAGGGGTTCTCCGACATCAGCGCTCTGATTACGCACGGCGAGGCGCAAACGACTAGTGACAGCGTTAAGTCGGCCTTGATTCAAGTCGAGAGCACCGAAGCAAGCTGGGCCGATAACTTCGCAAAGCCACTTCTGGCCAAGCGTCATCAGGTCGATTCCGGAGACGCCACTGTCTCAGACCTCCAAATTTTCTATCTGCAGAAGGATCCAGCTTCCTGGCTGACAAAGTCCTCAACGATTTTGGACCAAACGAGTTCTGATATCCAAAAGGCAGCGGATGAAACTGCCACGTCCGCTGAGCGCGCTAGCAACATCAGCTCCGGCGTTACTACTGTTGGAACGTTTATCGCTCTTCTCTTCGGCATCGTTGCGGCCTATAAGACGGCCAAGTCCATAAGTGAGCCGCTCACACACCTCATCACCGTGGCCCGCGAAATTGGCGATTCCGGCGACCTTGATCAAAATATCGATATTCATCGCAACGACGAAATCGGAGCTCTAGCTACGACATTCAACAACATGGTTGCGTACCTGAAGGAAATGGCGAATGTTTCCATGTCGGTCGCGGAAGGTGACCTCACCGTTGAAGTTGTCCCGCGCTCCAAGCGCGATACTCTCGGCAACGCGTTCCTTCGCATGTCCCACGGCCTTCAGGAACTTGTCCGCACCACGCGCGATTCAGCAGGCCAGGTCTCGGCTGGCTCGAATCAGGTCGCTGGCGCAGCGGACGAATCGGCGAAGGTCAGCGTTCAGGCATCTTCGGCCATTGAAGAAGTCACCAGCACGATGCACGAAATGAGCATCAACGTGCAAAACGTCGTAAAGAACACGCAGGTGCAGGCTTCCAGCGTTGCGGAAACCTCGGCCTCCATCGATCAGATGGTCACTTCGATTCAACGCGTCGCGGATACCGCCAAAGTCCTGCTCGATATCGCCAATCGCTCTCGCGAAGAGGTCGTCACCGGCATCCAGACCATGGAGAAGGCCACCGACGGCCTGAACCGCACCAACAAAGCCATCCAGTCCTCCGCGGAAATCATCAACATCCTCGGCCATCGCGCCGACGACATCGGCAAGATCATCGAGGTCATTGATGATCTCGCTGAGCAAACCAATCTTCTCGCTCTGAACGCGGCCATCGAAGCCGCCCGCGCCGGCGAACACGGCCTCGGTTTTGCCGTCGTCGCCGATGAAGTCCGCAAGCTAGCGGAGAAATCCACGCAATCCACCAAGGAAATCGCCGACCTGATCCAAAGCATCCAGCGTGAAGCGCGCCAGGCCGTCGAGAATATGGAGCGCAGCACCCGCATCGTTGAAGAAGGCCTAAGCCTCGGCAACGAACTGGGCACTGCTCTCCACAAGATTTCTAACGTGGTCACTGAAGTTTACAAGTTCTCCCAGGAAATTGGCGCTGCCACCAACGAACAATCCGTGGGCTCTTCGCAAATCGCCAAGGCCACCAGCCGCCTCACGGAAATCACGCAGGAAATCAACTCGGCTGTCGAAGAGCAAGCTTCCGGCGCTCAAGCCGTCGTGCGCGCCATGGACAAAATGCGCGAGCTTGTCCAGCAGTCGGCTTCCAGCTCCACCGAGCTGTCTGCCGCCGCCGAACAGATGCTCAAACTCTCTCGCAATTTGCTCGATAGCATGGACCGGTTTGTTCTCGACCGTTCCGCACAAAACCGCGGCCGCCAGGCGGAATCTCCAGCTCCGCGGCGTGGGCATTCGAGTTCCACGCGTGAACGCGAGTTGGAATACGCCGAACTCGCCCGTTCCTAAGGAGCCGGAGATCGCTCGATGGAAAAGGACTTACAAATAGTCGGTTTCCGCATTGGAAGTGAAACGTACGGCGTGCGCATTGGCTCCGTGCGTGAAATCGTTCGTGTCCCGGAGATCACCGCTGTGCCCAGCGCGCCGGACACCGTCGAAGGTGTCATCAATCTTCGCGGAAAGATCATCCCGGTCATGGATCTTCGCAAGCGCTTCGGCCAGTCGGAAATCAAGCCGGACAAGAAAAATCGCATCCTGGTTGTCGAGCTGGAAAACAAGATGCTCGGCCTGATCGTCAACTCCGCTTCCGAAGTATTGAAAATTCCTCCGTCGGAAATTGAAGCCCCCGGCTCGGTTTTTGCCGATGGAGAATCCGGATACGTCACTGGAGTCGGCAAGCTAAGCGGCCGCCTCATCATTTTGCTTGATATTTCCAAGCTTTTGCATCGGCCGGAGCTCAAACGACTCGAGGAGGCCGCGGAAACCGTCGCTACGTCAAAGTAGCGCTATCCCCTTCCTCATGGGGACTAGCCGGGCTGCCGGACTGCCGCACATTTCATGGGAACCCTAACCGCTCAGATCCAGCTTACGGAAGCAGAGCTCAAGCTTTTGCAGACGCTCGTCTATCAGGAATGCGGCATGTTCTTCGACGAGCGCCGTTCTCATTTCCTGAAGGACCGTCTCCAGCGCAGGCTAAAGGCGTGCCAGCTTGATTCTTTCTACAGTTACTATCGCTTGCTGACCAGCCGCGAAGGCCGGGCTGAACTCGCTCTACTTCTCGAAAATCTCACTGTCAACGAAACCAGTTTTTTTCGCAATAAACCGCAACTGGACCTATTACAGAAATCCGTCCTGGAAGAGCTTTTGCGCAGAAAGCAGGAGCGCCGGGATTGGAATCTCCGCGTGTGGAGCGCCGGCTGCTCAAGCGGCCAGGAGCCGTACTCCGTTGCCATTCTGATCTGCGACGCTCTCGCTTACTACTATCTCCGCAATCCGCTTCCATTCGATATGCCTTCTCCCAAGCCGCTGATTCCTCCGCCCTGGAAACTTGAAATCGTCGCTTCCGACATCAGCTACGCCAGTCTCCGCGTTGGCCAGGAAGGCGTTTACACCGAACAACAGATGGAGCCCGTCGATTACACCTGTCGCTTGCGCTATTTTGAAAAGTCCGGCGACAAGTACGCCATCAAGCCGCTTCTCAAGCAACTCGTCCAGTTCGACTTTCACAATCTCAAAACCGAATTCCTTCCGCGCCGCAACGACATCATTCTCTGCCGCAACGTCATGATCTACTTCGACGAAGCGGAGCAGAAGCGCCTTATCGAAAAGTTCTGGCATTGTTTGAATCCCGGCGGGTACCTGTTTGTGGGCCACGCCGAAAGCCTTTTCGGCCTTACGCAGAAGTTCCGCATGGTACATGAAAACAACGGCACCGCCTATCAACGTGTGGAGGCGTCTTCTTGAGCAAGACTCCCGAAGATCGCAACCCCGAGCTTCGCGCCATTTTCTTTGAGAGCGCGAACGAACTGCTGCAATCGCTGAACGAAGCAGGGCTCGAACTCGAGGCTCGCCCGGCCGACGAAGAAGTGATTCGTCGGGTCCGCCGCGCGGTCCACACTCTTAAGGGGGACTCCGCGGCCTGCGGTTTTCAAAAGTTAAGCGAGCTTGCTCACGAATTGGAAGACATCCTCACGCCACAGGTTGCTCAGAAACATGGCTCCCGATTCGCTGAAGTTGTCCTCGCCGCCGCCGATTCGTTTGAAGCGATGCTTGCGGCCTACCAACGGAGCAAGAAGCTCCCGTCCTTGGAGACGCTTCGCGGCCTGATTCGCGGATTGCTGGCGGACGGCGCACGAGTTGCGGAAACGCCGAAGCCCGTCGAGTGCGTTCCCGCGGCCTTCGCTTGGACCGAATACGAACTGCTCATGATTGCCGAGGCTGTTCATCGCGGCGAAGCCGTTTACAATGTGGCCTTGCGCATTGATCCGGATAGCTTGATGCGCGCCGCTGCCTTTCAGCTCATTCGCAACGTGCTTCATGGTTGTGGCACTCTCATTGCGCTCCGTCCGGAAGATAATCTCGCTGCTGCGAATGTCGAAATCGTTGAGGCAGCGATCGCCACAGGCCAACCCGAAGACGCCGTCAAAAAACGGTGCCGAATTCCGAGCATCGTCGCTGATGTTCGCGTCGACCGCGCCGCAGCTCCGGAAACTCCCGAGCATGAACTCCTTGGCGATCTTCTCGAAGCACAGGCGGCCCAATTTGTTGCCAATACCGCGGAGCACGCCGATGCGGCTGAAGGCGCCAAGAATCCTGCTGCCGGCTCGGCTGTGGCCGCCGTTGCCGAGAGCACGCTGCGCGTCGAGGCTAATCGCATCGATGCCGTTATGAATCTCGTCGGTGAACTGATCATCGGCAAGTCCATGCTCCATCGCGCTCTTACCGATTTCGATCAGCGACACGCGCGGGATCCCGTTCGAGCCAAGCTCGCCGATGCTCTTGGCTTTCAATCCCGTGTTCTCGATGAACTCCATAAATGCGTTTTGAAAATTCGCATGGTGCCCGTCGAACAGCTTTTCCGCCGTTTCCCTCGCGTTGTTCGCGACGTCGCCAAGCAGTGCGGCAAAGACGTCGCCTTGGACATTTCAGGGCAACACACCGATCTTGACAAGGGGATCCTCGACTCGCTCGGCGAGCCTCTCATGCATCTCGTGCGCAACGCCGTGGATCACGGCATCGAGCCTGCCGATGAACGCTTGACTGCTGGCAAGCCCGCGCGTGGCACCGTATATCTCAACGCCTATCATCAGGGTACTCAGGTTGTCATCGAGGTCCGCGATGACGGCCGTGGCATCGATCCTGCGCACGTACGCCAGCAGGCGCTCAAGCAGGGAATTATCAAGTCCGAAGAAGCTGCTCGCCTCACCGAACAAGAGTCCCTTAATCTCATTTTCGAATCTGGCTTTAGCACCGCTTCTGAGATTACCGAGGTCTCCGGACGCGGCGTTGGCATGGACGTCGTACGCAGTGTGCTCGAAAGACTGAAAGGCACAGTCCACATTTCAACGCAGAAATCCCGCGGCACTACGTTCCAGCTGCGCGCCCCATTGACGCTAGCCAGCATCCAAACTCTGCTCTTCCGAGTGGGCGGACGGTTATTCGCCGTTCCGCTTTCTTCCGTCGTGGAAATCTCGCGCATCCATGACCAGGAAATCCACCGCATCGACCAGCGCGAAGTTCTCCGACTGCGCGACCAAATCCTTACGTTAGTTCGGCTGGAACACCTGAGCCGTCTTCGGGCCATCGAATCCGAGCCCAAAAAGAAAAAGCATTTCGTCATCGTCATCGGCGCCGCAGAAAAGCGCTTTGGTCTCGTCGTGGACAGCATGGTTGGTGAAGAGGAACTTGTCATCAAGGCTCTTCCAAGCGACATTGTCGCGAGTGACCTCGTGAGCGGCGCTTCGATTCTCGGTGATGGCACCGTGGTTCTCATTCTGAACGTGCCGGCCGTACTCTCGCGACTTTCTCGCTCCGTTCCCCTCGGAGCCATCGCATGAGCGGGCTCATTCGAGTTCTCGTCGTAGACGATTCCGCCCTCATGCGGAAACTCATTCCGTCCATTCTTGCCCGCGACCCCGCCATCGATGTTGTTGGAACGGCGATGGATGGCGCCTTTGCCCTCAAGAAGATCGAAGAGCTGCGCCCCGATGTCGTCACGCTTGATCTTGAAATGCCGCGCATGGACGGCATGGAAACTCTCCGCCTGATCATGCGCCGCGCCCCACTGCCCGTCGTGCTTTTTAGCACGCACTCGAAGGAAGGTGCCTACGCCACTCTCAAGGCTCTCGCTCTCGGTGCCATCGACTTCGTCCCGAAACCCCAGGACGCCGCCGCGGGTCATCTCGACTCCATAGCCGAGCTGCTCATCGAGAAAATCAAAGTCGCCAAACGTGCTGCGGGCCGCAAACTTCCGGCCGCAGTCGTTTCGGACGATCCTCCCCAGCGCAAAAAGAAGGCCGCCCATGCCTCTGTTCCTCCCAACAGGATTATCGCCATTGGAATTTCTACGGGTGGGCCCAACGCCCTGCAATATGTTCTGTCACAGATTCCAGCCGAATTTCCGGCCAGCATTATCGTGGTTCAGCACATGCCGGAAGGCTTTACGGAAATGTTTGCCAAGCGTCTCGACGAATGTTGCGCACTCGAGGTCCATGAAGCGCGCTCCGGCGATCTCCTGATTGCTGGCCGTGTCCTCATCTGTCCTGGCAACCGTCACATCATGGTTCGCCGCATGCCTCGCGGCGATATGGCCGTTCTCTCGGACGGCCCTCCCGTAAATGGCCATCGGCCGTCAGCCGATGTGCTGTTTCACTCGGTGGCCCAGCAATTTGGACTCACCGCCGTGGGTCTCCTGATGACCGGAATGGGTGAAGACGGCGCTGAAGGGCTGGGCGCGATCAAAGATGCCGGCGGCATGACCATCGCGCAGAGCGAGGATACGTGCGTGGTCAGCGGCATGCCTCGAGCAGCCATCTCCAAGGGCTACGCGCACAAAGTGATTCCGCTGGACAATCTGCCCGGCTTCCTGGTGCAGAACTATGGTGGTGATCGTTCCAGCGCGGAGAGATTTGACAAACTCGACAAGAACGACAAGCTCGATAAGAACGACAAGAACCAGAAATCGGAAAGGACACCCGTTTCTTCCCATCGCACTTAACACCGTGCCGGGAGAAGGAGAAGGCCATGCAACAATTCGCCGCTCTGTTACGGAAAGACAATAAGCCCGTTCGCTACCTGGTAGTGGACGACTCGGTCTTCGCTCGTAAGAACATTATCAAGATGATTGAGATGTTCGGCGGCGAAGTTGCCGGAGAAGCTGGCGATGGCCTCACCGCCATCGCGGAGTTCAATCGCACCAAGCCGGACATCGTGCTCATGGACATCACCATGCCGCAGATGGAAGGGATCGAGGCCGTCGAACGCATCGTTCGCCAGCATGGCGACGCTCGCATCGTCATGGTCTCCTCGGTGGGTTACCAGGAAAACATTCTGGCAGCGCTACAGAAGGGCGCGAAGCACTTCGTTCAAAAACCCGTCAAGCCCGAAGTCCTTTACGAAATTCTCCGTTACGTTCTCAGTGACGATCCCAACGCAGCTGGCGCGCCCGTCGCCTTCGCAGGAGAAAACCGCGCATGAGAATGGAACTCATCCAGCCGTTCATCAATGCCGCCGACGCCGTCTTCGCCGAACTGGTTCAGGCGCCGACGAAAATCCTTGACCTCTCGATGGACGAAGACACTTATCGCCGTAAAGGCGTCGCTGCTCTCATCTCTATCAAAGGTGATATCGAAGGCCGCGTCATTCTCGACCTCTCGCCCGAAGTCGCCATGAAAGTCGCTAGCCATCTCGCTGGCGAAGACCTTCCCGGCAATGAGCAGGTCGTCCGCGAAACCGTCTGCGAACTCGCCAACATGGTCATCGGCAATTCCGTTACGCTTCTCAACGATCAGGGTTTCCGCTTCAAAGTTTTTCCGCCCGAAATTCACATGAATGAAGAGGGTCTCGCAGGCAGTGCCGATACGGAGGCAATGGTCATCGCCATCGAAACCCCTTGCGGACTTGCCTATCTCAACATCTCCATGCACTATCTACGCCGTCGTCGCAATGAGCGCAACCCTGCCGCAGTGATGGACTGATCGTCAGACATTTTCTCGTTTGTATTTGGTAGATGGGGAACTACTTCAATCCGCGGAATCCATCGGCGGCCGAATATAAGCTGCTCCGTGCCTGTACAATCCCGCCGAAGGTATCGCCTGTGAAAATACAATCCGTATTGGCACAAAAATCGCCCCGCTGCCTGGCGTGAACGGCACCGCCACTTCCACCCGCGAACCTTCTTCGTACTTGTTTCGGCTACGGAAGCTCAGTCCACCTTTCGACAAATCCTCGCAGACAGCCACTTCTTCCTGAAATCCGCGTCTCCGGATGCACGCCAGCACGCGCGCTTTCACCCGCGTCCTGTTCCTTCGCGGTATTACTCGCTCCTCCACGGTCTGCGGCTCTGCTGCTCCCGCCTCCGGCGTTTTGACCTCCGCTTGTGCTTCGATCCAGATCGATGGCGTGTCGCAATGCTTGCAAAGCCGCGCCACGCATCTCCGCACTTCGAACGATTTCAGTTCCAGCTCGTTCAAGTACACCACTTCGCGCCTCTGGCAGAATCCGCACTCCATCAGCAGTCTTGCCAGCGCTTCGTCCGCTTTGTGCGGAGAGGGGAAGTCGATGTCCCAAAAGTCGGCCCGTGGCTCGGACAGGTGAATGGCATAAAGAAAACCGGCCGGTTCCTGGTCGATTTCCGCCACGACCCGCGCTCGCGCGGTCTTGATCTGATCGCCTTCCACCCTCTTAAGCGTTATTTCTTGTCCTGCGGTCAGCTTTTCGTCCAGCCGCAGCACCCCGCCGCTCCTGCTAACCAGAAGTGTTTCCGCAGTGTGCTTCACAGCCGCTCCCGTGCTCGTTGTCCAGGACGCCTCCACGGGCATGCGGAAACTCACACGATCGCTCTGCCGGAGCCCATCGCTTCTTATGGTTTCGTTCAGCATGAGGGAAGTTATCCATCTCAGATTAGCATCCTCTACCTCGAGCGCTTCGTGCGCCGTTCTGCCTTTTGTCGTACCAACTAATATCTCTTGCTCTTCCCGCCTGACGTGCCCTCGGCTCTCCCCTATTACCTCTTTCGCCTTCCGGCACTTCACAAATCGCCTATTTTTTCAGTTCTCTGTCACTCTTATTGGAAGAAGGGGAATGCTCGTCCGCTTCACTCTGATCCGCTCTTCCCCGGCCAAATTGACAGTGGGCAACGTGATCACCATGAACGACCGAACCGCCGATGGCGCGTCGCACAAGGCAAGTCTCCGCGACCGCCGCTACGCCATTCGCTATCCTTTTGCTGCCGACGCCGATCTCCTCGACCTCGAATCGGGAGCTCGTTCCGAAGGTGTCACCTCGGATCTCTCCCTCGGCGGGTGTTTTATCTGCACCAGCAAGCCGCTTCCCGTAAAGTCTCGCATTCGTGTCACCTTGAGGCGTAAGAACGAAAGCGTCGAGGCGCTCGCCACCGTGCGCATAGTCAAACCCAAAATCGGCATGGGCCTCGAGTTCATAGACGTCGAGCCCGCCTCGGTCGCGATCCTCACTCGCTGGCTCGATCACCTCCGCCGCGAACGCTGAATCTGAGCTTCGAGTCTCGCACTAAAAGGCTTTTTGGAGAGTTCCGGGGTTCAGGACCGCGCCGCGTCTGCTCTCCAGGAGTTGCGCGATCTCGTCAATCTTGTCTTGTTCGACGCCCGCTGCGTCCAGCGCATCCCTGAAGTGCTTCAGAAATCGATCGAAATGCCCGTCATTCAGTCCCTGCCGCCGCGCTTCGCCGTGCACGGAAGAGATATCTCTGCCAGTGTAAGAGCCCTTTCCACCCAAAAGCATCGAAAGGAACATCCTCTGCCGGGCCAAAAGCTGCCCCATGTCCGTCGTTGCAAAAAAGGGCCGGAGCGTTTCATCCGCTAGAACTCTGCGGTAGAAATCCTCGGTCGCCGCCGAGAGAATCTGTTTGCCGCCGATGAGGTCAAATAGTTCGTTAATCATGTGATGCTCGCGAGCAGGAGAGCGAATTTGGTTCTAGCTAAAAGGAAATAACCAGGAATTACACATCATTCTAGTCATGCGCCGCCTGAAGTCAACGCTCGTCAGCCTCCTACACACCAATCATGAGCAGCTCCGTAAGTATCCACCAACTTTCTCAGCAAAACTTTGTTCCTTGCAATTCCGCGCGCTATGATTCGTCTCGTGACCGCCAGTAAAAGCATCGCCGGCTTGGACGACGCCTTCCTCTCCGTCTGGCGCCAGACTCTTGTTGACGGCTCCAAAGGAGTCGCTCTCGCCGGTGCACTCTATCCCGTCCGCCGCACCCCCAAGCGCCGGCTCGCCCAAGTCGATTTCGAATTCGATGGCATGCCCTATCGCGCCCTCGAACAAAATCCCCAGACCAAATCCCGATGGACCGAAATGGCCCGCGAAGGCGCCAAGGTCATGCAGTTCCTCTCCTCCGGCCGGTACGTCGCCGTGGTTGTTGCTGGCAAACTCACCCACTACACCAACGTCAAGCCGTAGCACTTTGGGAGAGGCGGGATTGCCCCGGAAGCGGATCTCAAGCGCAATCGCTTCCCGCAAAATGTATTACTCGTGGCGCAGCGCCACCACGGGATCGACACGCATCGCCCGCCGTGCGGGAATGTAGCATGCCGCGATGGCCACGATTATCAGCAGCGCAGCCACTCCAGCAAACGTCAGAGGATCGTGCGCGCTCACTCCAAAGAGTTGGCTCGCCATCAGTCGCGTCAAGCCGAGCGCGGCCGCAGTGCCGATGCCGACACCAAGCAGCGCCATCCGCGCCCCCTGCCACAGCACCAGCCTCATCACGTCATGACTCTCCGCACCCAGAGCGATGCGAACGCCGATTTCGTGAGTCCGCTGGCCCACCAGATAGGAAATCACGCCATAAATCCCCACGCACGCAAGCGCCAGCGCCAATGCCGCAAAAACACTGAGCAGTATCATCGCAAGTTTTCTGGCCGCAAGCGAATTAGCCAGTACCTCGTCCATGGTCTGCACGTTGTATATCACTTCGCGAGAGTCGATTTCTTCCACCGCATGGCGAACAGGATCCATTACCGCAGCCGGATCTCCATGGGTGCGCAGAACGACGGCCACCGCGCCCGCCACCATCGGCATCAACTTCTCGGGAAGCTGCATAAAGGGATAAAAGAATTGCGCTTCGATAGCTGTTTTTGCGTCGCCGCCGGGGCCCCACTGCTTGATGTGCCCGACGACGCCCACGATTTCAGCCTGCACATTGAATTGGTCGAGATTTACGTGCTGCCCAATCGGATTTTTGCGCGCGAAATAGGTACGCGCGAAGACGTCGTCGATATCGATCACCACCGGAGCATTTTCGTTGTCCTGCGGCGTAACGAATCGTCCGCGCTCGAGCGCAATTCCCATGGCCTGCTGGAAGCCGCCTTCGACTAGATAAAACATGGCCTGCGGCTTGTCGTTGTCGTTGGCCGGCTTGGGCTGCCCTTCGATCCAGAAAGGCAAAGACGAGTCGTGAATCATGGGCCGCGAACCGAGCGTGACGGAAACGGCTTCGACCCCGGCGATAGAAAGCAGTTTTTCGTCGAAGCGGCGCAGGCGCGCACGCGTTTCTGGGGACGTGGTATTGGCAGAGGCCGGCAAGGACAGATTGAATGTGATCGCATGGTCCGGGTTGTACCCAGGATTGACGCGCCACAGCGCAGTGAGGCTGCGCACCATCAGTCCAGCTCCCACCAGCAGAACCACGGCCATCGCGAGTTCAACGGCCACGAAAATTCCCTGAAGCCGATGGCGAACGCCGCTTAATCCTCGTCCGCTCTCTTTAAGCGTCTCCTGCAGCTCGATACGCGATGATTTCAGCGCCGGCGCCAGTCCAAAAACAATTCCCGTCGCAAGCGAAAGCGCGATCGTGAATAGCAGCACGCGCGAGTCAAGGGCAACCTCGTTGGAACGCGGCAGCGCCCCGGGAAGCATTCCGAGAGCGGCCTTCGTCCCACAGAACGCAATCAACAATCCCAGCGTCCCTCCCAAACCTGCCAGCAGAATGCTCTCGGTCAGGAGTTGTCGAATGACGCGGCTTTGGCTTGCGCCCAGGGCCACACGAATCGCAAACTCACGCGCTCTGCCCATCGATCGCGCGAGCAGTAGATTCGCCACATTGGCGCACGCAATCAAAAGCAGGAATCCGACCGCGGCGAGTAGTACGAACAGGAACGGCTGGACGTTCCCAACCATATCCTCCTTCATCGAAACCAGCTTTATTCCTACTTCCTTGTCGGCGACTGGGAAAGCAACCGCCAGATTCCGCGCGATGCCGTCCATATCGGCCTGTGCTTGCGAAAGCGTGACGCCTGCTTTCAGCCTGCCGAACCCGTGTGCGCTTACGCTGATCCGGCGGTCGCGAAAGGATGGATCAGTCCACTGGCCAATGGGGGTGTAAACATCTCGATCGTGGCCGTAGAACAGGAAACTTGCGGGAATGACGCCAACGATCGTATAGCTTGCGCCATTCAACACAATCGGTTTTCCGAGCACGTTCGGCGAAGCTCCAAATTCGCGCTTCCAGAAGCCGCCGCCGAGAATCACGACCCGCGCGGCACCAGGCTGATCCTCCTCCGGGCGAAACGTCCGGCCAATTTCCGGGTTTACGTCCAGCGTCGAAAAGAAACTCGCGGAAATCATGTAGCCGGTGAGTCGTTCAGCTTCCACCGTGCCCGTGTAATTGAAGTCCTCGTTGCGGTAGAGCGCCATCGAAGAAAGCGTGTGTGAATCGCGCTGCCAATCGAGGAAATTCAGGTAAGTCAGCGGGCCTCGGTCCACTCCGGAAGTGCTTGCATACACAGTCACAAGTTGGTTGGCGTGCCGATAGGCCAGGGGATTCAAGAGGACACCGTTAACCACGCTAAACAGCACGGTGTTCGCGCCAATTCCCAACGCCAGCGTTAGCACTGCAATCGCCGTGAACGCGGGCGACTTCACGAGCATTCGCAAACCGTATCGAAAATCTCGGATACTCGTGCCCATAAACTCCTCCGGATGGTTATCGGCGCAGCGGCCTCTTGGCCTGAGCCCCCAATGTTACTCTGTGCCTCGCCCGGTGTTAGGCGCTTGCGCCACGCGCCTTGTGAAACTCCTTCAGAGCCTCATTTGCGGCCACTATCTTTTCTAACTCGGCAACGACCTGGCCAAGCTGATTTCCGGGTATCGCGCAATACATCTCGCCGTCTCCCAACTCCGTATACACTCGGTTCCCAATGCAGCCGAGGCTCGGCGTGGTCTTTCCCGTTCGCAGCACTTGCGGAATCACCGCGCAGGTTGGCCTTATCATCGTGCTATCGCTTCCCCCTCCCGCTCGGGCGCTCGTTTCCATCAGCAGCATCAGCTGTTTCGCATTTCCCCTTATCAAGACTATCTGCGCCTCGAACGGCGACTCCTTCAACGGCGCATAAGCCGCATAGACAAATGTTTCTTCCCGGTGTGGAACGCGTGGGATTTCCTTTTCTTGCAGATACTCCAGGCTGACCATCTGAGAGAGCGTCCCCTGGAGCTCACTCGCTTTTTCGGGCCCAAGCTCGACTCCGTGCGTGTAAGCGCCGATCACGCAATTCTGATGATCTTCGCCTGCGGTATAAAATGTCTCGCCGTCGCTGGCCATCTTCCAGTACGAACAACCCGCTGGCCCCGGCCTTCTCACTCGGCTCACGCCCACGGGAGGTTTCTCCAGAAATGAGATCGCCACCGCAGCGTGCTGCAGTCCCAAAAGGCTCTCAAGCTTTTTTCCCAGCTCCGAAAGGTTCAATGTTTCCTCCAGTAGGCCGAAATCAGTGCAGCGCATTATAAATCGCGGTCACCGGCAGCGGGCACTTTTCCAAGTCCGGTTCGAACGAGAAGAACAGAGTGATGGAAACACGCTCGGTCACGTGACCACTCCATCCAGCAACTGCCCGACAGCCCGAAATGCTTCCAGGATCGAATACCGGTGATCCATTGCTCCCGCCAGATCCGTGTTCGCAAAAGCGATTCGCCCGAACGGCTCCGCACGAAGTACGTCGCGAGGTGCGGGCTTGCCATCCTTCCCGAAGAAGAATCCAGGCTGCGGATTCAAGTACGCGTGGCCCCACCGGTTCAGCACGATTCCCGCAATGTCCCGTTCGGCGTCGAATCCCGCGCCGGAAAACATTTCCGAAAACTGTTGCCGGATTCTCCGCTCGTAGTCGCGGAAAGACGTCGTCAGCATCTCTCCGCGCCCGCGACGCCCCTGATTCTCCGTCGTTTCGCCTGGATACGAGTAGAGAACTTTCAGAGTCAAGACAATCGGATCATCCGGGCCGATCGTCGGCCGCACTCCGCCGCACAACGCCAGTTTCCGCACGTCAAAATAATTTCCAACTCCGTCAAACCAGCGACATCCAGTAATCCCCATCTTTTGCAAAAATCGCCAGTTGCGCACTGCCACGTTGGCCATCAGGCTCGGCGACCGGTAAAACTGCGCGTAGGCGTTCCGCTGCGCCTCTGGCAAGTCCTTTACAATGTGCTTCGTCGTCCAGCTCCCTCCCGCCATCACCGCCGATCGCGCCTTCACTCGAAACACTTTCCCGTCTTTTGCATAAGCAATCGTGAGCGCCCTCGCCTTCTCAGGATCTCCATCGTGCTTCACGGAGACCACCGTCGCCGAAAGTCGCACTCGCGCCCTCGCCCCCGGAACATCGAGCGCAGCAAAATGCACCGCGCCGCGGCTCACTCCCTCGACTGTTCCCGGCCCATCAATCGCCCTCGGATTCAACGCCTTCACCATCAGCCGCGCGATCGTTGTATTCCCGCCAGGGAACATTTGCACCGGATCCCCTGTTCCGTCGTCCCACGGATGCAGCAAATCCGCCGCATAGTCGCAGAATGCGGAAAGCGCATCCGGCCCCAGTCCCGAGCCTCCGCCTTCCACCGGCGAAAGAAATGTACGAATGAACTCACGGCTCAGCCCGTACCGCTGCATCATGTGCTCTTCGAGCGTGATGGCATCGAGCTTTCGCGAAGTTTCGTCTCCCTCATATTTTGGCGGGTCGAATTTCGATTCTTCCGCGGCGGCGCCCGAAAACCATCGTAGCAATTCGCGGCGCATCGCTCCCGAAACCGGCGCGCCTTCCATCTTGTTTCCAACGGGATCAACCAGCCACATTCCTGGCTTTTGCCCGAATTTCGCTCCGAACCAGAAGCCATACTGTCCACGGCTCAATCCCGCCGAATCGTATGGCGTGTGGCTCAACGCCATTTCCGGCCCCATTCCGCCCCATTTTTGGTACGTTAGTTTTGGAGCAGTCAGCCCAATCGAATCGTAAAATCGCGCGATGAAACTATATGGATAGGGAACCAGATAAATCGCCGAGCCTTGATGTGCCACAAGCCGCTGGCCGTCCACCTCGAACTCATTTTGTTTTGCTTCGCCGCCAAATATCGGATGGTTCTCGAGAATAAGACAGGTGCTTTTCGGGCCAGCTTGCCGCAAAAAGAAAAGCCCGGCTGCCAGACCGCTAATCCCGCCGCCCACAATCACGCAATCGTAGGTCTCCCCGGTGTCAATCGTCTCCGCCGGTAGCGGGTCATACGCGCCATCGCGCATTTTGTGCCCGGCCTGCATCACCTCGTACGTGTTTCCATTCGATGCGCTGTATTCGCCTACGCCTCCATACCCCGTCCAGTCGTCTTTCGCACCGGTGAGATCAGCCCGCGCGCCCATTGCCAGAATCTCTGCGGGAGACAAACCCGAGAGCAGGCCCGCTCCAGAAGCTAGAAGCGTAGAACCCAGGAAGTCCCGTCGCGTAATGCAAGCATCCATCCCAAGCACCCGATCGCCGGGTTTTGGACGCCCCGCACTGCGCGTCAGGTTCGCCAGATCCCGCTTTCGCTTTTCGGTCATTCCGCCCTTCCATCGGACTACTGTGGCGTGTCCAACGGGTGTTTGCTTTTCTCATAAAAATCGTTCTGCAGTTTCAGGCTCTCGTCGTCGGCTTTGACCGCCCGAATGGCGTCGACAATCGCATCCTCCCAATTCTTCATGTTCCATTCGCCAAGCGCCTTTGTCGCAACCGAACCGTCGCCCGAATAATGATTAGGGAACCGCGCGTACCACCAGATTCCCGTATAAACATCGTCCGGCAGGTTAACCCGCTTCTGGTCTGCACCCGATTCGCTCGCAGCGCGGTCCAAGTGGACGAGATCCGGCCTCGAAACCATCGTGTTCGACGTTTCGTTTTCGCCCGCGTGGTAATCGATCCCGGTCGATTTTTTTCCCGGCCCGCCCGGTCGGCTTCGCTCCCCGTCTTGAATGTACACAACATAATCATGCGGATTGTCCATCTGCGTTTGCGCGAAGTAGGGAAGCAGGTGCTCGTTTCCGCCGTGTCCGTTCACAATGAGAATTTTCTTGCACCCATTACGCGCCATCTCATCCGTCGTTTCTTGCAACAACTTCATTTGCAGTTCCGCGCTGTACGCGATCGTCCCCGGCTCGTGTTTCGCCTCAAAAATCTGTCCGAAATAATATTCCGGAAAAACAACCGCATATTCCTGCGCCACCGCTTGCAGCGACGCGTAGCGCACGTTCAATAAATCCGTCCCGAGCGGCAAGTGCGGCCCGTGTTTCTCTAGAATGCCAAAAGGTAGGAGGCACGTGCCCTTCGATTCCTGAATAGCTGCGCGAAAGTCCGCCGCCGTCAATTCTTCCCATTTGGGAGAGAGCTTCGCCTGCGCCCGTGCGCGCGTCGCTCCAAACAAGGCGCTCATTCCGAGAATTATCATTGCAATGGCGAACGGTCCACGACGCATCATTGTCCTTTCCCCCTTGTCGCCGCGAATTCTAACGCCAGGAGTTGAAAATCGCACTATTAAACCGATTTTATGCAGGAATGAGAATCGTTCCGCGCACATCGATTTGCGTAGCCGCCCGCGTGAGCACGTTCTGCTTCAAGGAATTACTTCTGGTATCCGGGCCCATAAATAATCCTGCCAGGGCGCGCTCCGGTATGTTTGCCGTGGTCGATCACGAGCTCTCCGTTCACCAGCACGTAATCGATTCCGTCCGGCGGGACATCGGCATGCTCGTACGTAGAGCGATCTTGGGTTTTATCATCCTTGGTCGCCTTGATCTGATAAACGCTAGGCGCCAAGCTCGTAATGCGAGAGGCGCCGTCGCTCCCCGATGTTGCCGAGAGGTCGACAGCCAATACCGCGCTGCTCACGTGCACTTGCGCGCCTGCGATGGCTAGGCCCTGCTTGTCCTTGACAGTGCCTTCGATGGTGGAAGTGGCCTGCGCGGCAAGGCCGAGCGCCGAGAAAAACAGCAGAAAAAGATGCCGCAAAGCCGAATCATCGTATGTTTCCTAATGCGCAAATCGTCTAAACCGCATGCTTCAGCAAATGTATTTATACCCGCCACTTTCCCCTCCCCTAAAATGACTTCTAGCGCGGATAGGGTCCCCGCCCCATCCCGTGCCCCACATAACTCATCGCAGTGCAACGAATGTTGCAGTAAAATGTGTGCGATGTAATGGGCGTGAGTCGTGGCCCCGAAATGCTTGTTTGTCAACCGAATCTTGCGCCAGCAAGCAAGTGGAGCAGATATGCAACACATGTTGCATACTTGATGCTCTGCATCAAAAAAAAGAGATACTGGCATTGCGGCCGAAACTAATGCATCTTGACAGGATGTAACATACGTTGTATTTCGTCGCCAGTGCCTAAGAAGGCTCGAGCGGTCAGCACCCGTCCTCGGTTCGTGGATGGGTTGAGCGGGCAGGCGGCAATCACGCCGGCGAGAATCCGGTGGAGCGGGGCGAATTCCCGCAAAGATCCGTGAAATCTGTCGCGATCAACCTCAGAAGGCGGAGGCCATTCAAAATGATGTCCGCAAGCAATTTTTGACGCAGACCGCCTGCGGCCGAGCCGCCGTAGGTTTCGAGTTCAACGCAGACGTAGGGACTTACCTTCTGGAGCCTTATGAAGATTGAATCGATCACTTTGCGGGAAGTGCGGATGCAGCTGAAAGCGCCGTTTGAAACCAGCTTTGGCATTTCTCATCAGCGCAGAATTATTTTGGTCGAGGTCATCGTCGATGGCGTCAGTGGATGGGGAGAAGTGACCGCCAGCGAAACCCCCGGATACAATTCGGAAACGACGGACACTGCATGGCATGTGATTTCGGACTTTGTAGCTCCTTCGCTCATCGGGAAGCCCATCGCGGGTGCTTCGGACTGCCCCGGTCTGCTGGCCGCCATCCGCGGACATCAAATGGCGATGAGCGGGGTTGAAAACGCGCTATGGGATGCCGAGGCCCAGCTCAAAGGGCTTCCGCTCTCCACATTGCTGGGTGGGAAGCTGGATGAAATAGCCAGTGGAGTGTCTCTTGGCATTCGAGAGAATCCGCAGGCGCTCGTGAAGAAAGTCGAGGAGGAAGTGCGCAGCGGCTATCAGCGCATCAAACTGAAAATCAAGCCCGGGAAGGATATCGAATACGTTGCCGCGGTGCGGAAAGCGTTTCCCAAAATACTTCTATCCGTTGACGCCAATTCCGCTTACCGGCTCGAGGACGCGGCCCATTTGCGTAAGCTGGATGAATACAAATTGTTGATGATAGAGCAACCGCTGCATTGGGATGACATTTACGCGCATTCCAAGCTTCAGTCGCAAATCCAGACCGCGATCTGCCTGGACGAATGCATCAACAACGCCAGACACGCATTGACCGCCATCGAGCTGAAAGCCTGCCGGATCATCAATATAAAACTTGGGCGCGTCGGAGGGCACAGCGAAGCGCGCCGGGTTGAAGAAGTCTGCCGCACTCACGGCATCCCCGTTTGGTGTGGGGGAATGTTGGAGACCGGGATCGGCCGCGCGCACAACATCGCCATGTCCACGCTCGCGGGCTTCACGCTACCCGGTGACGTCTCTGCCAGCAAGCGCTATTGGAACGAAGACATCATCGAGCCGGAAGTGGAAGTTACGCCGAAGGGTACCATCCACGTGCCGGCAAAGCCGGGAATTGGATATGGGGTGAGGCGCGACCTCGTTGAGAAACTCACCGTGCGAACCAACCATTGGGGTAGCAAACGCAGCGCCGCTTAAAATCCAAAGCTCCTCTACACGGGTTCTTCGCTTAATTCGCCGATGCCACGCAAGCAAATTGCTTGTTATCCTCTTACACCACGCCTGTTTCGAATCGTGCAGGCGCACGCGTGTGGCAAATAGTAGCTGAAAGTAATCGATCAAAATCGTGCTTACGCCTGAAAAAACCGTTGCCCTGAATTCGGGCCCTTGTCGGAGGGAAAACTTCATGAAACGACTCATCCTAACGGCGATGTGCAGCCTGCTTGCGGGTTCGGGAATTCTGGCGCAAAGGCTGCCCGAAAATGTCGTGGCGGACTCTTACGATTTAAAATTCGAGCCGGACTTGGCGAACGCGGCATTCACCGGGGATGAGACGATTCATGTTCACCTGCAGAAGCCGGCGACATCCATCACCTTGAATTCCGCGGAACTTGATTTAAAGGAGGTGTGGATAGGATCAGCGGATTTCAAGCAAGCCGCGGCAGTGACAATGGACGACAAAAATGAGATGGCCACCTTCACCGTGCCGACCATCGTGCCGGCGGGGCCCGCGGAAATCCACGTGCGATTCGCTGGAATTCTCAATGACAAGCTCCGCGGATTTTATCTCAGCCAGACTGCGCGGCGGCGTTATGCCGTTACGCAGTTTGAGGCGACCGATGCGCGGCGCGCTTTTCCATCTTTTGATGAGCCCGCGTACAAATCCGTCTTCCGGATCACCCTCGTTGTGGACAATGGCGACACCGCCATTTCCAATGGCTCCATCGTTTCCGACGCACCGGGTCCGGAGACCGGAAAGCACACCCTGCAGTTTTCCGATTCCCCAAAAATGTCCTCTTACCTCGTCGCGATGATGGTGGGAGACTTTGCCTGCGTCAGGGGCGGCGCCGACGGAATTCCGATCCGGGTTTGCGCCGTACCCGAGAAGAAGGATTTGCTCGCTTATGCGCTCAACTCGGCCGAAAACATTTTGAAGTTTTACGACACCTTTTACGACACGAAGTATCCTTTTCACAAGCTGGATATCGTCGCGGTCCCGGATTTCTCGGCGGGCGCCATGGAAAATACTGCTGCCATTGCATATCGCGAAACGCTGCTGACCATTGACGACAAAACTGCCTCCGTGAACGCACATCGTGCTGTTGTCGACGTGCTCGCGCACGAGATGGCGCACATGTGGTTCGGCGATCTGGTGACCATGAAGTGGTGGGACGAGATTTGGCTGAACGAAGGATTTGCGACCTGGATGGCGTTTAAACCAGTAGAAGTCATGGACCCCGCTCGGCACGTCGAACGGGAAGAGATTCAGCAGACGCAAGGTTCGCTGTTAGCGGACGCGATCGCGTCAGTGCGCCCAATACGAACAAAAGTGGAAACGTCGGCTGACATCGAGTCACTTTTCGACGGAATCGCCTACGAGAAGGCCGCGTCCGTTTTGAGAATGGTGGAAGCATACGTTGGCCCTGACGTATTTCGCAAAGCTGCGAACGCGTATCTGGCCAGGCATGCCTATGGAAACGCGACTGCGGAAGACTTCTGGAATCAGGCGGCGGCCACATCTGAAAAACCGGTGGACAAGATCATGGCGAGCTTCACGCAACAGTCGGGCGCGCCTTTGATCAGCGTGAAATCGGTTTGCACGGGTGGCGGGACCACCGGTGGGCGCTTCCGGAAAAAGAAAGTCAAAGAGACGACGCAGGTAACGCTTTCCCAGGAGAGGTATTTTGGCGATGCGGAAAAGCTTGCAGCCGGTTCGCAGGAAGTGTGGCAGGTGCCCGTCAACCTCCGTGGCGCTGGCGAAAAGGATGGCACATATTTTGTACTCGGACAGCGGCAACAGACATTCGAGCTGCCGGGCTGCGCGCCGTGGGTCTTTGCAAACGCGGAAGCGCGCGGATATTACTGGAGCAACTATGAGCCGGCCGTGTTTGCAAAAATAAGCGGCGAGCTCGAGACGAGCTTTTCGCCGGAAGAACGGATTGCGTTTCTCGGAGATGAGTGGGCCATGGCGCGCGTTGGCCGGCTGAACATCGGAGATTACCTCAGCACCCTGGAAAGGATGGAGAGCGAGCGAGTCGGTGCGACTGTCCACGCGATGATGAAGGACGTTTCCTTTCTGCACGACTACATCGTGGCGCCGTCCGACCGCGCGCTGTTCGAACAGTGGGTGCGCAGCTTACTCCGGCCGGTCGCCAATGATTTGGGAGATAAGGCCGTTCCCGGTGAATCCGACGACCGGCGGGCCTTGCGCGCGGACGTGTTTCGAACTCTCGCCACCTACGGCCGGGATCCGGATGCAGTCGCAATGGCTCGCGCGATCGTCGAACAATACATGACGGATCCGAATTCAGTCGATGCCGTTATCGCTGGAACCGCGTCGTCCATCGCGGCGCTGGACGGCAATACCGATCTTTATGACAAATACATCGCGCGAATGAAGACGGCCAAAACTCCGGAGGAGTATCACAACTACTTCAGCGCGCTCGGGAAGTTTCCGAGCGAGGATCTGGCCAAGCGCACCATGGAGTTTGCCCTCAGTCCCGACGTGAAGAACCAGGATTTGTATCTGGTTGCGGCTCCTCTGCAAAACGTCGCGACACAGGCAGCTGCCTGGGAACTATTCAAAAGCAATTTCAAGGCAATCATGGAGAAAGCGGACGCGTCTACTGGCCAAGATCTTGCGGCCGTTGCGGGCGTATTCTGCGATGGCAGGCTACGAGATGACGCGCAGGATTTCTTTACCAACCAGAACATCCCTGGCACGGAACGCACGCTGCAGAATGCCAAAGACCGGGTGAATGCATGTATTGAATTCCGGTTGCTTCAGCAGGCGAACCTGTCGGCATATCTGAAGAATTTACCCGCGAAGGGCGAGAAGACCGCAAGCCACTAAGACCGAGCGGCTCTCTTCCAGGTGGGCAGAGAACGGAACCGGATTTCTTCGATTGGCGTGGCCCCGCGGAAGCAAAACACTTGACATTCGGCCGTCTGGTACTTAGTCTCCCTCACACAAGAATGCAACAAATGTTTCAACCGTTCTGGGCAGAGCCGAGTCATTGTCAAATATTCAGCTTCGCGGCAAAAAGCTACGGGTGACGAGGAAGGCGGTTACAGTGGATAGAAAGATTCGTGCAAGAGTGGCGTGGCTGGGTTGCGCGGTGGTTTGCAGTTGCATGGGGATCTATGCGCAGGCGCCCAAGGCGAACGAAAGCAAAACGCCTCCACCTGTCGCGAAAGCAGCAGCTTCCCCGGAGGCCACGGCGAATTCACAAGCGCACGAATTAACGACCGATGACCTGGGAGCGTTCTTCGATGGATTCTTGCCGCAGGAGATCGAGCACGCGGACATCGCGGGCGCGGTGATTGCCGTCGTCAAGGACGGCAAGCTCGTTTTCGCCAAAGGCTATGGCTATGCCGATGTAGCCAAGAAGGAACCGATTTCTCCCGAGAGCACGCTCTTCCGGCCCGGTTCGATTTCAAAGTTGTTTACCTGGACGGCGGTTATGCAACAGGTGGAACAGGGCAAGCTGGATCTCGACCGCGACGTCAACGACTATCTCGATTTCAAGATTCCTCCGGCCTTCGGCAAACCAATCACTCTGCGCGACATCATGACGCACAGCACCGGCTTCGAAGAAACGGCCAAAGATTTGTTTGTCGGGTCGGCCTCGGATTTGCGCCCGCTCTCCCAATATCTGCAGGTTCATATGCCGGAGAGGATTTTTCCGCCGGGTACGACCCCCGCTTACTCCAATTATGCGACCACCATGGCGGCCTACATTGTCGAACGCGTGTCGGGACAAAAGTTTGACGATTATGTAGAGGAGCATTTCTTCAAGCCACTGGACATGAACCACGCGACCTTTCGCCAGCCGCTACCAGAGGCGCTGAAATCTTCGATGTCACAAGGGTATCTTCTCGGTTCGGGCGAGGCCAAGCCGTTTGAGTTTGTGCAGGTTGCGCCCGCCGGATCGCTTTCGGCATCAGCCGTTGACATGACGCATTTCATGATCATGCATCTGCAAAACGGCAGGTATGGCGATGCGCAAATATTGAAGCCGGAAACCGCCATCGAAATGCACGCCCGGCAGAAGGGATGGCCGGCCGCCATGAACGCGATGTGCCTCGGTTTCTACGAGCAATCGGAGAATGGCCATCGAGTGCTCTCCCATGGCGGCGATACCCTGTATTTTCACAGCGACTTGTTCTTGATTCTGGATGCGAATGCGGGACTTTTCGTCTCCTATAACAGTGCCGGGCGAGGGGAGATAGATGCACGCGGAGTTTTGTACGACAAGTTCATGGACCGGTATTTTCCCGGCGCCCCGGCGAAGGAGCCGGTGCTGGCCACGGCAGCTCAGGATGCGCGGAGCGTCGCGGGAACGTACGACGTAAGCCGGCGTTTTGAAACGAATGTTTTGGCAGTGACCTCCGTGATTGGCCAAACAAAAATAACCGTAAATCCGAAGGACAATACGATTTCCGTGTCGGGCTTTAAGGGATTGAATCAGCAGCCGATCCACTATCAGGAAATTGCGCCCATGGTATTTCGCGACGTGGACGGCAAGGCCAAGGTTGCGTTCGTCCAGGATGCGAATGGCCGCCGCGTTGCCTACATCGATTATCCATTCATGGTGTTTCAGCAAGTCAACAGCACCTTCGACAAGCAGAGCGTCAACTACTTCATTATAGGATTCAGCTTGTGCGTCATTGCGCTCACGTTACTGTTGTGGCCGATTGGCGCGATGATTCGCAAACATTACGAAAAACCGCTCTCACTGGATGCCGGCGCGAAGCGCCTGCGGATGCTGGTGCGGCTTGTTTGCTTTGGCGTTCTGATCTTCGTCGTGGGACTGCTGATTTTTGTCAGCAAGCTCAGCAATCCCTCGGGATTGTCAGAGCGCAGTGATCTCTGGCTCCATTTGCTGCAAGTGATTGGCTTGCTGGCTGGACTAGGTTCGCTGGTGGCGATTTACAACAGTCTGAAGTCTTGGGGAGACGGCCAGCAATGGTTCTGGAATAAAATCTGGAACACTTTTCTGGCATTCGGCTGTCTTGGATTTTTCTGGTTCATCTATCACTGGCACCTGCTGAATTTCCACTTGAACTACTAAGGGCGTACCGTACAATGCGCCGGCTGACCTGCGTTGAGCCGTGCGGATCTGCCGTCAGGCGGAGCAAGTCTCACTGGCCCGTTGCCGGCAGTGTCGCGAGCAGCGACTTGGCGCCATTCCAAAGGATTTGCACGCCGATGCAAACGAGCAGAAACGACGAGAGGCGCATGATGACCGACATTGCAGTTTGACCCAGGGCGCGAGCCAGGCGGTCTGCAAATCCATAGCAAAGAAAGATGGACGCTGCGATGATTGCCGATCCGATAAGCACCACTAAAATTCCCAGAAGGTTTACTCCGTGATGGCGAGGCATGTCCGCACCGAGCGTGATGGCAACGGAGATCGAGCCGGGACCTACCGTCAAAGGCAATGTCAGCGGATAGAAGGCGCTCTTGAACTCGTCTTGAGGCGAGACATCCTGCTGGACTCTTCCATCTCGTTTAGCGCGTTCGTCGTCAGGGCGATTCAGCATGGCCCAGCCCGTGGAGATCACGATTAAACCCCCGCCAACCTGAACCACCGGAAGCGAAATCCCGAAAAACGTCAGTATGTGTGTTCCGATAAGACAGGAACAAACCAAAAGAAAGAAACTGTTTATGGCCACGCGCCAGGCGAGTGCACGGCGGGCGGAGGTTGAATATTCCGCCGTGAGAGTGAGGAATATCGGGCTGCCCCCCAGCGGATTGACGATGGGAAACAAGGCGCTGAGGATTAAGAGCGTGCTTTTTGCCGCTTCCAGCAAACGAGTTCTCCGTGACCAGGAGTATAGCCGAGCCCAGACTGCCTGCATAACCCAGGTCCCGCTGACGATTGCATCGGGCGAGCCATTTCAAATGTTGTAGTGCAAAACAACGTTCTTCCGGTAAGCCGGCCTTGCTCGCGAACGGGGACGTGCGCTAGAGTCGCGATTCCGGTTTGAGGACAATAATGGCATCGAAAGAAAAGATGAGCCGCAACAAACATCAAATTCCCGGCGAACGGGTCCGGATACTGATTCCCCGGCAGCGAATTCACCGGCGGATTCAAGAACTTGCCAGACAGATTCGCCAGGACTTTCCGGATGAACCGCTGCTCCTCGTGGGTGTCTTAAAGGGTGCAGTGTTTTTTCTTTCGGATCTCGCACGGGGAATTCCTGGCGAGGTCTCGCTCGATTTCATCGCGGTTTCCAGCTATGGGAAAGACACGAAAACCTCAGGGCAAGTAAAACTGACAAAGGACCTGGACGCGAGCATCGAGGGGCGCACTGTTATTCTGGTCGAAGATATTTTGGACACCGGGATGACTCTTCAATACCTCCTGCGGATCCTCGAGCAGCGAAAGCCGAAGCGCTTGCGCGTTGCAGTGCTTCTCGATAAGCCGGAGCGGCGCATCGCGGCGGTCCAAGCGGAGTACGTCGGATTCAGCATCCCCAACGAATTCGTGGTCGGGTTTGGGCTGGATTACGCCGAGCGTTACCGCAACCTGCAGGGAGTCGGCGTGCTGACGCTGATGCCGGCCGACAAAGTGAAAAAATAAAGCGCTCGGGATAACCACGTTAGAGCAAATTCGCGAGCGCCCTGAGTAAGCCCATCAGGGAATCCTCGACTCGTGGAAGGCTCGCAGTCACCGTGCGCCCGCCTGCTATAATGTTATGACTTCATGAATTCTCCCAACGAATCGACAGAGGCGGTAGCAACTCAGGCGGCGTCCAGCGCAACGCCGGAAGTTTCGGCCGAGGTGTTGGCCACGCTGGCGCAGATCGGCGAGGAGGTCAACGCTTCACTCGACCTGGACGAAGTGCTGGCGCGCAGCGCTGCGTTGATCAAGCGGCACATTGACTATGAGATTTTTGGCGTACTTCTGATCGAAGGAAATGGAACTTATCTCAGACATAGATTCTCCATCGGATATCCGCGAGAACTCGCGGAGAATTTGCAAATTCCAGTCGGGCAAGGAATCACGGGCACGGCGGCAGCCACGGGACACTCCGTGCGCGTGGGCGACACTTCGAAATATGCGCGTTACATCAACGCGATTGAGAGCGTGCGGTCTGAGCTAGCAGTGCCGCTGATGCTCCGCGGAAAATGCATTGGCGTGCTCGATATTCAGAGCAACCACCTGGATTACTTCACTCCGGAACAGCAAAGCATTCTGACGCTCCTGGCGAGCCGCCTGGTGGTGGCCATCGAGAACGCGCGCTTGTTTGAGCGTGTGCGGACACAGGCGGAGACCTTGCTCCTGCTGAACGAGGTAGGACGGGAGACGAGCTCGATCCTGGACGTCGAGGAGCTTTTGCGCCGCGCCGCCGAGCAGATCAAGCGAGTCATCGATTACCAGATACTGAGCCTGATGTTGTACGACGATGATCAGAAGGTGTTCCGGCACCGCGTGGACGTGAAGCACGGGCAACGGGTCCAGGGAAAAATGCGCGTGGCCGCGAGCGAAGGAATCGTAGGCGCGGCCGCGGAGTTGAAAGAGGCGGTGCTCGTCCCGGATGTGACCGCGGACCCGCGGTACCTGATGGTGAATCCGGAGACGCGGTCGGAGCTCGCAATTCCGATGATGCATAAGGGGAAAGTGATCGGAGTGCTGGACCTGGAAAGTCCGCAGTTGAATTATTTCACCGAGGATCATGTTCAGACGCTTTCGATTCTGGGCGCGAATCTTGCGGTGTCGCTGGAAAACGCGCGGCTATACGAACAAGTGGCGCGCGACGAAGCACGGCTGGAGCGCGACCTGCAGGCGGCGAAGCGAATCCAGGGCGCGCTGCTGCGCTCCGTGCCGGCGGAGGATTTTGGACTGGAGATGGCGGCGCGGTATCTCTCGGCCAGGGAAGTTGGCGGAGATTTGTACGACTTTCTGCGCTATGGGCCGCAACAACTTGGGATTGCGCTCGGAGATGTGAGCGGAAAGGGAACTGCGGCGGCGCTGTACGGCGCGGTGGCCATCGGAATTATGAGAAGCCTCGCTCCGCAGAAATTGCAGCCCGCGGAAATGCTGAAACAGATGAATCAGATCGTCGGTGAGCGGCGTATCGAAGGCCGCTTTATGACGGCCTGTTTTGCGACGTGGCAGAAGGGGCGAAACAAGTTGCGCGTTGCAAATGCGGGACAATCGCAGCCGCTGCTTTACAAAGACGGAAGGTGCGACAAGATTGCTCTGACGGGATTTCCGATTGGGATTTTTGAAGAGGTCAGCTACGACGAATGGGGCGTGACGCTTGAGCCCGGAAACATTGTCGTGTTCCACTCCGACGGAATCGGGGAGACCAGCAATAGCGAGGGGCAATTTTTCGGAACGGATAGGCTGCGCCTGCTTATCGAGAAACATCATGAGGCAAGCGCGGGAGAAATCGCGGACCTGGTCTTTCAGGATGTGGATTGGTTCGCGCAGGGCGCGCCGCTGGCGGATGACCGGACTTTGGTGGTGCTGAAGGTCCGATGAGCGCGCGATCCGTAAATTCCCGCAAGAAGCTGAAATTTGTCGACCCGGCTGAATTTACACCGCAGTTTGCCTGGAAGAAATCAGCGCGAAGCAAAGGTGCGGAACATGTATTTTGCGAAGGCGTCGATCTCACCGCTGCTGCCGCGTCTTTCGGAACGCCGACGTATCTCTATAGCCGAGCTGCGGTTACCGAAGCTTACGGCGAGTTGAAGCAGGGGCTGAGCAAAGTCCCGCACACGATTTGTTTCGCCGTCAAGTCCAACGGAAACCTTTCCATCCTCAGCCATCTTGCGAAATTGGGAAGCGGCTTTGACATCGTGTCCGGAGGGGAACTCGAACATCTCGGACACCTGGGAGTTCGCGGCGACCGGATTGTGTTCTCGGGCGTCGGAAAGACGCGCTATGAAATTCGCGATGCGCTGCAATATTCTCCGGGAGCGCGCGGGCGGCATCCCAAGCCGGCGAAGAGCGGCATACTTCTTTTCAATATCGAGTCAGAAGCGGAGCTGGAAGTTCTACTCGAAGAATCGGAGCGTCACGCGAGACGCGGCGGAAGAACTCCATCGGCGGCGATTCGCGTGAATCCGGATGTTGCGGCCGGCGGGCATCCGCATATCGCGACGGGAAGCCATACGCATAAGTTCGGGCTCGATTGGCCGGAAGCGCGGCGGCTCTACCTGGCGCATAAGGACTCGGAGCATTTGCGATGGAAGGGAATCAGCGCGCACATCGGCTCGCAGATTGTTTCGCTGGAACCATTTCGACGAGCATTTCGGCGGATTGCCGGATACGTCGCGGAATTGCGGCGCGAGGGTATCCGCTTGGAATATCTCGACTTCGGCGGTGGACTCGGCGTCCGCTATACGTCGGAGAAAACGCCGGCGCGGAAAGAATACGCGCGGATGGTAGCGGAAGGCGTTCGGCCGCTTGGGCTGCACCTGCTGCTTGAGCCGGGCCGCTCGATCATCGGGAGCGCGGGGATTTTGCTGACACGGGTGATTTACACAAAGCGGAATCGCGGAAAAACATTCGTGGTGGTCGATGCCGCGATGAATGACCTGCTTCGCCCGGCGCTTTATGACGCGGTCCACCCTATCACGCAGATTGTGCGCGAGGCGGGCGGTGCAAAAACGACCGCGGAGCGAGTGGACATTGTCGGGCCGGTCTGCGAAACGGGCGATTGCCTGTTGCATGACTGGCCGTTGGGCGAAGTCCGGCAGGACGATTTGTTGGCGATCTGGGCGGCGGGGGCCTACGGGATGACGCAGGCGTCGAATTACAATGCGCGGACGCGGCCGAGCGAAGTTCTGGTGGAGGGAACGAGGACGAAGCTAATTCGGAGGCGCGAGACGCAGGACGATTTGTTGCGGACGGATGCCTTGGCGAGGAGGAAGTAATGGGTGACCAGTGACTGGTAACTCGTGAGAAGAGAACCCTTGTGCCCCCTCAGCGTTCTTCAGTTCACGTGCTGTCCTCTTTGATAGGTCCCCCTTTGTTTTTCAAAATCTGTTCATTCTACAGGGTTTAAAGTGCTTTGTTTTGATACAGATTCACAAGTGTTCATTCCAGGCGGGTTAGCTGGGCGAAAGAAATGTGGGTGACTGTGCGGGCTGGGCGGAGCCTGGGGCTGGGGGGAGAAGACCAGGAACAGCGCCGGAAGAGCGGGTGTGAGATTGGTTTACAGTCTGGCGCGCCGACCGGTTTGCAGGCCGGATGGTGGACTTGTTGGGGGCTGGCTTTGGAGATTCGCCGGCGACTTGGGTTAGAGGCGGAGTGGAGGCTGGAACGTGGCTATCCGCCGGTGGCTGTTCTGGAACTTGTTCTTGTGCTTGAACTGGCACAGGGAGTTCGTCCGGGATTTGATCGAAAGACGGCGCGGGGTCATCCTCGATTGCTTCCTGGGGCGGGTTTTCCTGCCGGGGCTGCCGGAAGGCGTAATTTTGGTTGACGGATTTACGGAGGGTGTCTTGCCATTGGGTTTCGCCGAAGGCGCGGATGTACTCGTTCTGGGCCATGTGGATCGTTTGGAGGAGGGTTTGGCCAAGATAGGCGAGGGTGGCGGCGGTTTTGGGCTTGACGTTACCGGCGGCTACGGCAGCGAAAAGGCGGCCGAGAGCGGCGCTTAGGTCGCCGGCAGAGAGGTAAGCGCCCGAGAAGAAATAAGATACGTCTCGGCCGAGTTCGTCGGCGGCGCGGGCCTGAGCGTCTTTCTTGGCGTGAAAGCGGCAGAAAGAAGGGTGGCCGGAGGGAGAGAGCGGGGCGCGGCAATGGCGGCCGTCCGAGAAGGTGAAGGTGCAGAGAGAGGAGCGGTCTCGGTAGAGGGAAGTGGCGGAGCGAGGTGGTTGCGGAGTAGAGGCCGGAGGATGATTTTCTTGCGTGACCGGGAAGTGGTTGTTTTCACTTGCGACCGCAAAGCGGTCGACAGACTGAGTAGACATGGAAGTCTCCTTTAGAGATGGATTTAGATTTTGGGGAACAAGACGCCGGCAAGGATGCCGGCGGTACGAAGAGGTACCAAAATAAATGCGCCCCGGCAGAACCGGGGCGCATTTGTATCGGGAAGAATTATGCCGCTATGGTAATTCTTATGTCAAGAAAAAAATAGGACTATCTCGCTGGCGTGGAGCGCGTTCGGAACTCCAGAGGCTGCTTCGGAGTTGCGCCTTTTGGAATGAGATTTGACTCATCCGATCGCCACGGGTAACCGGCCATTGAACGTCGGGCCGATTTCACTTCTACGATGAGCGCTGTCAGGACTTGACGTGTGGTAGACTCCCGCTCAAGTGGAAATCGGCAGCAAGTTGCCGGGTTAAGGTCGTGTTGCTTGAAAATCCCATCATCCGTCGCAGCTCTGGCGCTCACAATTTCACTAGCAGCTGCTTCCAGCCATGGTCAGTCTGCGCATGATGCGGACGTGAAGGAGCTAGAGCGTCTGGAGACTGTGTGGAATCAAGCACATGAGCAGGGAGATTCAAACGCTCTGGAGGCTCTCTGGGCAGATGACCTGGAGGTTGCGGTTCCCAAAATGCCGGTCATGACCAAGGCCGAGGTCCTCGGCTTTGCTCGTTCCGGCCGCATGAAGTTCCTGCACTATGAAACTTCGAATTTGCGCGTCCGCGTCTACGGAGATGCAGCGGTGGTGACCGGACGCCTTCAGCGAACGCGGACTCTGAACGGCACCGAAGTCTCAGATGATTGGCGATTTACAAAGACTTACGTGCGAGAGACTGGGAAGTGGCGCGTAGTCTCTTTTCACGCCTCCGAAGCTGCCAAGCCCTGATGGCTTGTAAGACTGCTGTGTCGTCCTATCAGACTTAAGTCCCGATTAGTCGCGAAAACGGCAAACTTGGCTCCCAGTACTTGACTTTACCGGTTTCCGCGTTTACCAGGCACTTGCCATCAGTTGTTTGAATATCCTCAGTTTGCCTCATATTGCTGGAAAGAACTAAAACTTCTCCGGCAGAGCCATCGAATTTCAGGGGAGTTCGAATATCTCAAGATAGCCGCTGCGAATGACGGCGAGTCTATTCCCAGTGGGTGAGATAGCAGGTGCCCCAAGAGTGCTTATATAGGGCCTCGGGTCCCACTCAAAATGAAAAAGCTCTTTGCCAGAGTGCGTATCGAAGATCCGATAGATATCTACATCACGGATTCGGTGTTCGTCTGAGACGCTCAGCTTGGAGCCCCAAACTTTGTACGCATTCTGATGAATGCAAAATCGAGACCCAGAGGCTGCGGGAACTATGTCAGTTCCACTCCATTGAGGCAGAATCGAAATGCGATATTTGACCGCGCTATCGAGGTCAGCGCCAACCAAAGTCCGGTCATTTTCGTAGGTTACGAAAACATCGTCGCTAAGAAATTGTGCATTTAGCCGCAATCCGCCGCCGGGGAAGGTAAGAAGTTTATCGGGCGCATCGTCTTGCAACAAATAGAGCTGGTGCCCCCGGGTCGCAAGCACAGCAGTGTCCCCTGGCATCGCGGCTTGACCAAAGGCAAAGTGATTCAGGGCTCTCAATGTATCTGCGTCCAACAACTCCTGCTCGTTCTGGCCGTTGCCACCGACCATGATTCTTAATCCTCTCGGAGATACAAATATCGGACCCTCGCCAGCAATCGGGGTTGGCGGATCGCATTCTAGCTTCTTAGAACAAATTTTGATTCCAGACTTATCGAGGACAATGAAGTGACCATCGTGTGTGGCACGGACTGAACCCATGGACTTTTCGACCGTTCGCTCAGAGCTTCTCACTAGAGCTTTTTGGGCAATGTCAAACAACAAGAGTTTTGACGGAGGCTGATCACTATTGAGCGGCTCGACAGAATTGGCAAAGGATCGCACATTTAAGCTAACGAGGATGAGATCGTCTGACAGAAAGGCCAAGTCCGTGTAATCGCCAAGCGATTGGTGCGGCAATTTTTGTGGGTAGCCAGATGGATGCAGGTCTTCACGATATATGGGGGCCGGAATTGAAGATTTCTGGGCCGCTGCTGTTAGTGCGAGCACAGTGACAGCGGCGAGGTAGAGGTTGCCCATCGCTAAGCTGAATCTTGCCGGAGACATGTTGTTATCTTTGCATCTATGTCGCCAGATGGAGTAGAAACAAAGGGGAAGTCGGATCACCGGACACTGCGGGCCACCTTTCCTTCCAGCCTATCCGACACGGTCAGTTTGCTTCCACTTTTTGAGCCGGTCCATAAGGGTGACTATCGAAAGGACCGCACCCACTACGACCAGGATGGCCTCCAACCAAAACGGCCATTTGAAGTGCCAAGCGGCAAATGCTCCATATAAGAAATATGGCCCGAGCAAAGACTTTGGTAGTTCGTCCCAAGGTATTAGACGGTCCCAAGGAAGCCACCAAAGAATTACTAGGGGGGCTGCTGGGAGCAGCGGAATCAATATCAACACATCAATCGTAGACCAACCCAGTATGCTCCCGGTCATGAACACAATGTATCATCGTGGGTCGAGGAGCGCCCTAACTCGTGATTTGTCGCGTCACGGGTAACTTGGTTTCCAGTACTTGACTTTACCGGTTAGCGCGTTTGCTAGGCACTTGCGGGCTGGAGACGCTCAACGACGAATTCTCCGTGTGGGCCGGATGGCACTCCCAGCTGAAGTTCATCCCCTACGGGAGGAACTCAACGATTCCCGTTTCGAGGTTGTACATCGAACCTGCAATCTTTATGCTGCCGCTGGATTCAAGGTCCCGAAGCACAGGGCTCTTTTCCCGAATGTTGGCGATAGTCAGTGACACGTTCTTTCGCCCTACTGCGTCTACAAACGCGTAGTTTTTGGCCGAGCGCTCCCCCGTGGACTGAGTGGCTTCAACCGCCGGACGGATCTTTGCCAACAATACCGTCAGATTGCCAAGCTGCACCTCGTCAATAGCACCCTTGATAGCGCCGCAGCCGGTATGGCCCATGACAAGCACGACTTTCGAGCCTGCCACCTTGCAAGCGAATTCCATGCTGCCCAATGCATCCTCGTCAGCAACGTTGCCCGCAATACGACCGCTGAAGATATCGCCGATACCAAAGTCGAGAATCAACTCGGCGGGTGCTCGCGAGTCAACACAACTGAAGACAATCGCGGCAGGATACTGTCCTTTCGCAGTCGCCTTAGCTTCGCGCATGAGATCGCGATGTTGCGGTTTGCCCGACCGGAAGCGTTCGTTGCCAGCTTTCATCTGCTGGATGATTTCATCCGGCGTCATCTTGTCACGCTGCTCCTTGGTAAGGTCTGCGTAGGCCAACGCGCTTCCCAGGCTCGCCTCTACCACACCGACAGCGGTCGCAGCGCCAGCAGCCTTGCAAAAGGCCCTGCGGTCAAATCGATCTCTTCCATCCCTTAATTGTGAATGCTGCATGGCCACCCTCCTCCGCTCGGGGGTTTATATGAGCACCGTGTCGCCCCGTTAACTGTCAAAATGCACAGGGGAGCACGCAAGAGCGTTGAAACCTGGCCGGATTGCTTCCGAGCAATGGGCAACACGGAAGTGGTTCCACTTGCCTGGTTTGTCGCGTTACCGGTAACTTGAAAATCCACTTTACCGGTTGAACAGGCAGCGTTAATCGGGACCTGGGCGCAGAGCCGTGTGATTCGAGAAGACTGTTCAATAGCAAATTCGTTGCATCGGAAACCCGAGAAGGTTAGTATGCGCCGATCAAGGGGCACGAACCGGAATTTCCCCGCATTCCCTCTGTGTCCTAGGAGGCCTACATGCGAATTCGATTGGTTAGCCTGAGCATATTTTTGCTGCTGTGTGGGCTGACGCTCACCCAAACAGCTGCTGCCCAAAGTTATTATGTCGCCCTCGGCGATTCCCTCGCCGTCGGCTATGAGCCCATCTCCGGCCCCCCGTACACACAAGGTTACGCCGACGACCTTTTCGCCCTCTATAGTCCGCAAATCCCCGGCCTTGCTCTTACCAAACTCGGCTGCGTCGGCGAGAACACCTTTACCATGGTCCATGGTGGCGCCCCCCTTTGTCCTAACTATCCCGCAGGTAGCAGCCAACTCGACGCCGCCGTCGCCTTTCTTCAAGCTCACCAGGGCCACGTCGCTCTCGTCACACTCGATATCGGAGCCAACGACGTCGACGGCTGCGTTAGTACCACCGGAATCGATAAGTCCTGCATTGAATCCGGTTTCTCCACTGTCGGCGCCAACCTTCCCTGGATTCTCCGCGAACTCCGCCAGGCCGCCGGCCCGCACACCCCCATCGTCGCCATGAACTATTACGATCCATTCCTGGCCGCCTGGGAACTTGGCTCCGCCGGCCAATCCATCGCTCTCAAATCCCTCGCCGCCGCCACCGACTTTAACGTCCTGCTAGGCGCCATTTATCACGCCTTCGCCGTCCCCGTCGCCGACGTCGCACAAGCCTTCCGCACCTACAATTTCCTTCCCGTCCCCGGCGAAAACGTCCCCGTAAACGTCTTCATCATCCTGTCATGGACCTACATGGCCGCACCTGCGCCCATCGGCCCCGACATTCATCCCAACGCCGCAGGCTACGTCGCCATTGCCGGCGCCTTCGCCGCCAAAGTAAAGCTCCCATAGGAAGCCCGCAGTGAGGCGAGCGAGTTTGTAGCCATTGTTACAGAAGATGCGCGCTTAATATGCCGATCTTCCACAGCTTGCGAAGACTCTTCGTTAGCTCCAAGTCCCGATTAGAAGGTTTCCATGAATCCCTGAGTGCCAGCTCCCGGTAAGTCGTGCCGGTGACTTGGGTCCGGGACCCACTTTTCCGATTTGCGCGTTAATCAGGACTTGACGACCTCTGGCAATTAATTTGGTTGGGTCGGGACCAGGAATAATGCACTTTTATTTGAGTCAAGTCCCTGCAATTTATCAATCTTGAAAAAGCAGTCCGGGCCTTCTAGCGTTTCTCCAACAGCGAGAGTTCTTTCGGAGGCCAAAACCTCTCTGACGAGGTCGTGTAAATAAGTCACGATTTCATCTGATAGACGGGCTTGTTTCGCCAGAAAAATCTCGTGCACTCCAAACTGTGCCATTCCCTTTGTATAAATGAGGCCACCTTCGGGCTTCCACCCAATGCCAACCCAAAGGAGAAAGGGCGGCTGCCCTAGTTCCAACAGTTCGCTTGCAATATCGACAAAATCGTCCTTCAGTGATAGCGCGGGGCCGTTTAGCCAACATATATACAGGGAATTGGTAACCGTGAGTAAACTCACCACCGTTCTTGTCAAGACGGAAGCCAGAAACACGGTGTCACCCGTCTGGATGGAGGCGGCCACGGCGATGTGTGCTTCATGTCTTGCCAAATCCTCTTTTGCTCCGGGCCAGTGCAGCGTGGTGTCGAGAATGGAATTGGTTACGGAATCGGGAACACTCACGCGGCGGAGTTGAACAACGACGTCGCAGGTCCCAATTTTCAAATACGTGCAGCCGTCCGCTTCCTCCACTTTTTCGCATTTGGTTTGCGGCCATCTGCGGTAAAAGTCTAAAAGGAAATCCTCGACTGAAAGAGGTGAGATGCCCTGTTCGAGATAGATTACGGCACCGAGTTTTCTAAGCCCAGTTTTCGTATTCTGCACCCCAAGAGAATACCGTCAGTCGGTCAATGCCCGTCAACTCAAAGTGAGTCGGCTTGGCGGTGACTTGAAAATCCACTTTACCGGTTAGCGCGTTTACCAGGCACTACACGTTCGGTCATGGGCAACTCTGCTTCTTCGGCGAGGATTTGGTCGAATACACCGCGTCATCTGGCGTCCAAAATACGAAACGACTGAGGTCAAATTGAAGTCGGGGCACCAAACCAATACGCCCAAATTCAGCCTCCAACTCTCCCCGATTGGCGCAATCCACAAAATGGATCACATGCTGCGCCGCGATTGTGTCTCCGTAATTGTCCCGATTGTTCTTCTTGGCGAGTTCCAGCGTTGTTTGCAGGGAATTTCCTATCTGAAATGCATGGACGTCATGGTCCAAGGCATAAGTGCGTATTCGCCAACACCCGCTCTCCCCAAACCACCATTGGAGAGTATCGGGAATATCGTTCGCGCTTTCCAAGGGGGTTCCTTCTTCCCGACAATAGCTACTCTTTATGCTGAGTACAGCGAGTAAAAGAATGCCGCGCATAATTGTTGAGGGAACTTTATCATGGAGTTCGTTCGATCCTGGTAGTGCCCAAGTTTCCGGTTAGCGCTGCCAGGAGTTGAGGGCATCTTATCTATCGATAGGCTTGAACAACTCCATTCGCTCGATTCGCCCATCCTTCATCCACATGCCCAAAATCAGCCCATGCTGCGAATCGAAGATGCTGAATTCGCGTTCATCTGCACGTGGAGTCATCGTGGCAGCCTGACGCATCACGTCGAGCAGCGGCGGTCGGATGATTGCATCCGGAGGCTTGTCCGTGAAGGCTTGCAGAGAACGTCTGCCGGGCACCGGGATTTTATCATCGTCGTCAGTTGGCGACGTTCGCCGGTCTACTCCGATTTCTACGTATCCAAGCGGCGTCGTGTATTTAGACCAAGTGCCCCCAAAATTGTCGGTCCGGGTCTGGCTAGGTTCGCCAAATCGGGCAAGCACCTCTTTGTCAGACATATCCGGTTGGAAATTGCCGAAGATGCGGAGGTCAATCAACTGCTTGAGGTCGGACTGCTGTTGAAGGCGAATATATATCTCTTGACTCGGACTGGTGACCCATTCGAAGCCCCAGAAACTATGGAACTCTACGTTTCCAACAGGTGGCGGGAAGGCGATGGATGCGTTTTCCTCGTGTTCGCAGCCGTGAACGTACAACAACATGAAAAGGGTGACGGCTGCAAGACTGGAAATTGCGTACTTAGACCTTCGGGTCATTACCCAAAATACTAAAGCAAGTGATAGGCGTATATTCAGGACAGTAGAAACGTGGTATCTGAACCGACATCGACGCCTTTGCGCAGTCAAGTCCCGATTAGCCTTACCGGTAACTTGAAAATCCACTTGGACGGTTGCGGCGTTTACCTGGACTTATCACATGCACAACCGCAGCGGGTGTTTGCTGGAGTGCTCTTTTGCGACGAAGCGGCCTTCGAGGTATTTGCCGCTCAAGTCGATTTCGTACTTGCCAGAGATGCGCTTTGGCGGCATGCCTCCTGTGTCCGACGAATCCCACGCGTCGATCCATACTTTGCCGCGGGCGATGCTCTCGCACTTGCCGTCGGGGACGCACCCATCGCGGTACACAAAAATGAGAAACGGAGGCTACATTTCGCCCCATTTTAGTTTGCTGCGGAGGATTTCGAAATAGGATTTGCGGGGTGGCTGGATAAGCTTAAGGCATTGAGGAGAACGGGTGATGCGGATGCGGTCTTCGGACTGCATGGGGATGCCCATCTGGCCGTCCAGGGTGAGGAAGACGGATTCGGCGTTACCTGAGAGGGTGACTTCGATGGAGGAGGAGTCGCGAACGACGACGGGGCGGTCCGTGAGCGTGTGCGGGCAAATGGGAGTGATGACGAAGGCTTCGACGGAGGGATGAACGATGGGGCCGCCGGCAGAGAGGGAATAGGCGGTCGAGCCGGTGGGAGTGGCGAGGACGAGGCCGTCAGCTCGGTAACGGCAGACAAAATCGCCGTCGATGGAAAGTTCGAGCTCGATCATACGGGCGAGGGCGCTTTTATTGACTACAGCGTCGTTGAGGACGTGCTGGCAATCGTGGACCGCGCTTCCGCGCAGGAGCTCGACCTGAAGCATGACGCGCTCGCTCATGGAGGAGCGGCCGGCGAGAGTTACTTCGAGGGCGGGGTAGAGCTCTTCGACGGTGAAGCTGGTGAGAAAGCCGAGACTGCCGAGGTTGATCGGAAGGATGGGGATGCAGCGAGAGGCGGCTACGCGGGCGGCGGCCAAGAGGGTGCCGTCGCCGCCCAAAACGAGGAGGATGTCCGACTGGTCAGCAAGTTGTTCGCGAGTGAGTGCTTGCGACGGATTGGGGAGAGCGGAGGCGGTTTCTTCGTCGTAGAGGACATGCAGGTTGCGGGATTCAAGCCACTGGAGAAGCGGCGGGACGACCTCGAAAAGATTGGGGCGGCGAGGACGGGAGATGACGCCGATGGTTTTGAAAACTTGAGCAGGCTGCATACTTGTTAGGGATTCTACTTCAGGACTCCCTTGCGAGCGTGCAGAAAATACTCCTGATTGCCTTCAGCGCCGGTCAGGCGGCTTGGACAAACTTTTACGCAGGACAAGCCAGCGGCTTCGGCAGCTTTCTGAACTCTTGCAATGGCTTTTTCGTGCAGGCGGACATCCTGGACGATTCCGCCTTCGCCGATCTCGTCGCGGCGCAGCTCGAACTGCGGCTTGATCAGAATCAGGTAATCTGCGGCCGCTTTTGCGCAGTGAGAAGCAGGCGAGAGAATTTTGCAAACCGAGATGAAAGAGACGTCGATGACGACGAGATCGACGGATTCGGGAAGATCTTCCGGGACTAGCTCGCGCGCGTTGCGTTCGATGGCGGTGACGCGAGGATCCTTTTGAAGCTTCCAATCGAGTTGAGCGACGTTGACGTCGACGGCGTAGACGCGGGCCGCGCCGAGCTGGAGGAGGCAGTCCGTGAAACCGCCGTTGGAAGCGCCGATGTCGAGACAAATTTGCCCTGCAGGACTAACTGCCAGAACTTCGAGCGCGCCTTCGAGTTTTAGGCCGCCGCGGCTGGCGAATTTGAGGTGGCGGCTTTTTAACTCGAGGCGCGCATCAACGGAAACCGGAGTGCCAGCTTTGTTGACGGGGTGGCCGTTTACGAAGACTTCGCCGGCGAGGATGGTGGCTTGGGCTTTTTGTAGCGATGCAGCAAGGCCGCGCTCAACGAGAAGGGTGTCGAGACGTTTGCGATCCGGTTTGGAGTTCATGAGGCGGCGATCCGATCAAGCGCGGCGCTGGACGAGGTAGTCGGCGATTTCGCGGAGGCGCGAAGCGCGTTCCTGGTATGGGGCCAACTCGGCGACGGATTTGGCAGCGAGTTCATTGGCGATTTGATGGGAACGTTCGAGACCGTAGACGGCGGGGTAGGTGGCTTTTTGCTGGGCGACATCTTTTCCGGCGGTTTTTCCAAGGGCGGCGGAGGATTCTTCGACGTCAAGAATGTCGTCGGTGATTTGAAAGAGCAGGCCAATGGATTCGCCGAAATTTCTTAGGCGCGCGATGTCTTCGGAGGCAGCGCCAGCGCAGAGGGCGCCTGAGGAGATCGACGCACGAATAAGGGCGGCGGTCTTGGAGCGATGAATGTACTCGAGCGTGGACGGATTGATGGGCTGGCCTTCGGCTTCGAGATCGGCAACCTGGCCGCCAACCATACCGTTGACGGTACCGGCGGCGGAGGAGATTTCCGTGAGCATGGCGACGCGACGAGCGGCTTCGACGGGAGCGGCTGCGATGGTTTCGAAGGCGAGGGTCAGAAGAGCATCGCCCGCGAGAATGGCAGCGGCTTCGCCGAATTTTTTGTGGCAAGTGGGCTTGCCGCGGCGAAGATCATCGTTGTCGAGTGCGGGGAGATCGTCGTGGATGAGGGAATAGGTGTGGATGAACTCGATGGCGCAGGCGGGGTAGAGAACTGGAGCGACGTCTGGATCGAAGATGCGAGCTGTTTCGAGGCAGAGAATGGGACGAATGCGCTTCCCGCCAGCGAAAACACTGTAACGCATGGTCTGGTGGATCGCCGGAGGTTGAGCCATCACAGAGGGCATGAGACGGTCGAGCGAGGCGTCCACGACCAGGCGATCTTCTTCGAAAAACGGTGGAAGTATCATTTTTTGCAGAAACGGGCGCGTGGGAGATAGAAGAACGAGGCCAATCTGGAGATGGGCGTTCCCCGGAGGAGATTCGAGAGGATCACGATTCGCTCTCGCCTTCTGGATCGAAGGGTTCGGCGGCGAGTTTTCCGTCGGCTTTTTTCAGGAGAATTTCGACGCGGCCTTCGGCCTCTTCGAGCTGCTTCTGGCATTCACGGGACAGGGCGACGCCTTCTTCGAAAAGTTTCATGGCGTCATCGAGCGAAAGTTGTGGGCTTTCGAGGCGGCGGACGACTTCTTCGAGACGCGCGAGGGAGCGCTCAAAATCGGGCTTCTTGGGCGGCTCGGGCTTTTTGGGGACCGGTGAATTCACGCGAGGAGCCTTCTTCCTGGGAAACTATTTCTGACAGTATGCACAAAAATAAGTGGAACGGCCGCCTTGCGCAATGCGTTTGAGTTCCCGACCACAGCGGCGGCAATGTTTTCCTTCGCGGCCGTAGACGCGAAGAACTTTTTCAAGGCCCTGGAACCACCACTCCGGATCGCGAAAGTCGGGCGCAGGATGCAAACAGCATTCTAAGGCACGCGCGAGAACGGAAACAATCGCTTTGTGGAGACGGTGGGCATGCGCGGGACTTAGGGTATTCGCGCGGCGCCGCGGGTCCAGCCGGGCGTGCCAGAGCGATTCGCAGGAATAGATGTTGCCCACGCCGGCGACGCGAGATTGATCCAGGAGAAATTCCTTGAGGGGGCGCCTGGAGGCCGCGAGAAGATTCCTGAACAGGGAAGGCGTGAAATCGGGGGACAAGGCGTCGGTGCCAAGGGCAGCCAGGGCGGGACAGGATTGCACTGATTCCCAGGTGTGAACGCGGCCGAAGTGGCGCATGTCCGCGAAGGCGATAACGCCTTTGTCGAGTTCGAAGGCAACGTCGACGTGGACGCCAGAGCCATGTTGATTAGCGACTTCAAGCATCTTGGCGGCACTCGCAAACCAGAGAAGCTGGCCATCGAGCTTGAAGTGGAGCGTGATTATCCCGCGCGGTAGCTCGAGCCAAAGGTACTTGCCCCTTCTTTGGACGGAGCGAATTTGCTGGCGCTCCGCCATGCGTGCGAGATGCGCCGGGTTTTGCGGTTTTGTGGCGATGGCGTGGAGCACGTGAACGCAACGGATGCGACGACGCTCGACCAAGGGGCGGAGCGTCCGGGCGACAGCTTCAACTTCGGGGAGTTCGGGCATGTTCGGAGGGAATCGTTGCGAATCACGGAGAGGGATTCAACTTGAGCGTGTGCTTGCGCGCTTTTTCTTCCGCGCCATCGCTGAAGGGCGTGACAATGGGTTCGCCTTCATACCAATAAGAAAATTGATCGGTGTAGTGACCACTGCCCGGTTGGCCGGATTCGCCCGCAGGAATCAACATGATCGAGTCATCCCAATTGGCGAGATTCGCGATGAAACGCATGGAAGGTCCGTGGTGAGTTGTGGCGGCGCGGACGCTGAAGAGGGTGCCCGATTGCGGTTTGCCAGAAATGCTGAGGAACCATTTGAGAAAACCCTGGCGGCCGAGCGGATGGAGCATGTCGAGAGCGTCCAATTCCTTCCACTTCCAGGCTGAGATTCGGTCGCTCTTTGTCGCTTCTGCGAGCATGGAGACGGCGCGGTCGGCGGCGGCGGCTAATAGTTCGTCGTAACTTTTGTATGCCGGTGGCAGCCATTTTGCGGGACGGTCCGTTAGTATTTTTTGTAGGAACACCATACTCCGCCATCTGTAGAGGTTCGTGTCATTTCCGAGATAGGGCTTGAGGATTAGTTCCAATGAGGCGCGGCGGGTCATTTCGAGGAAGGAAACTAACGGAGAATCGGCGTCGGCGATTCCGTTCCAGTCTTGCAAGCTTTTGACGAGCGTTTGGGCGCGAGGATCTTTGGGCTGAACCGTTTTTGCCGACGCGAGAAGTTGATCCGCGAGAAAGACGTGGGGATAGCTGTAAGTGTCCGTTTCGACCTGGAGCATGTCGATGGGGCGGAGACCGTACTTTTCATGCAGAAGGTTGTAGATGCGCGCGGTGCGATAAGGCTCTTCCCAGCGGTCGGTCAGATATGGTTTGTAGTTTGGACCAACGACACGCGCGTTCGCGGTGACGATGATGCCGCTGCCCGGATTCAGGGCTTGGGGAAGCTGGTCGAAGGGAATGTAGCCGGTCCACTCGTAATCGTCCGTATCGCCGGGAACGGGGACTTCGCCGTGGCCCTTTTTTCGAATGGGCACGCGCGCGGCCATGATGTAGCCGATGTTGCCTTCGACGTCGGCGTAGACAGCATTTTGTCCTGGGCCCCAAACTTTTTTCATGACTTCGCGAAATTCATCCCAGTCTTGGGCCTTGGACAGCCAGTTGTACGTGTTGCCGAGGCCACCTGGTTCGAGGGCGGTCCAGCGGAGTGCGTAGGATATGCCAGCTTCTTCGCGGACGACTGGCCCGTGGCGAGTGACGACGACTTTGAGGTGCTCGTCAGGCTGCCCTTTGACGTGAATCACTTCGTCGAAAATTTGCGCTTTGACCCACGCGCCGTTCACTCGATATTCGTCCGGGGCGGCGGGATTGAACGTCTCGATATAGAGGTCCTGCACATCAGCGCCGTTATTTGTGAAGCCCCAGGCGATGCGGTCGTTGTGGCCGATAACGATCAGAGGCGCCCCGGGAAGTGTGAAACCCTTGGCGTTGTAGCCCGGAGCCGTGAGATGAATTTCGTACCAGATGGGCGGAATGGAAAGTTCGAGATGGGTGTCATTGGCCAAGATGGGCTTGCCAGTTGCGGTGTGCGCGCCGCTGACGACCCAATCGTTGCTGCCGAGGCCGCGCCGGATTTCACTTTGCGTTTGTTCGAGATAGTTCCGGAAGGAAGGCCAAAGGACAGAAGTCAGGTCCGCAGGACTTTCAGGCGTGGGAACGCTTTGATCGTCATGCTCGGCGGCCTTGAGGACGGTGTCGGCGGGACTATCATCGTCGTCCTCCTTGCTACGGTGACGAACGGCGCGAGACGTTTTCGAGCCGTCATCTGGCACTTTCGGGTTGCCGATGACAAAATGATCCATGGGCGAATCTTCCGAAAATAAATCTTTCGAACGGTCGTTGCCGACGCGCGCTTCCACTCTCGCGCGATCCAGCTCTCGCTCCCAAGTGTCGGTCAACGTTTGGTACATGTAGCCAGCGATGACGAGCGAGTCGGTGGGTTTCCACGGCTGCGGTTTGTAGTTCAGGAGAGAGAATTCGAGCGGCAAACTCTTCTGATGCTGGTCGATGAAGCGATTCACGCCGCGGGCATAGGCTTCCATCAGGGTACGCGAGTCATTTTCCATGGCGGCGAAGTCGCGTTCGGCGGCGCGGGAGAAGCCGAAGGTGCGGAACTGCCTGTCTGATTTGAGGGCGAGGGGGCCAACGATTTCTGAGAGCTGACCGCGGGAGGCACGGCGCAGCAAGTCCATTTGCCAGAGACGGTCCTGGGCCATGGCGTAGCCCTGGGCTTCAACGGCATCTTCGAGCGAGGAGGCGCGGATGTGGGGGACGCCCCAATTGTCGCGGTCCACACTGACTTCTTTCTGGAGGCCGGGAAGGGAAATGGAGCCGTCAATTTGAGGAAGTGGCCGGTAGGTGAACCACCACGCAAGGCCGCCAAATACGATCAAGAGAACTGCCAACGTCCAGAGGATGATACGAAGGATAGTCCGCAAGCAGTCTCCCGAGTGCTGCTGGTAAAACTTGAGTTTAGTGGAGGCTGCCAACGGGCGCAACCGCGCGGGCAAGCTTGTGGGCTGTGATAATCTAGTTTGATACCAACTATGAGCATGTACAAACCAGTGCCAAGAGTCCCCGATTTTCCCGCGATGGAGCGAGAGATTCTGCGCTTCTGGGAAGAGAATCAAATCTTCAAAAAACTGCGCAAGCAAACGGCCAACGGGCCGCGGTGGTCGTTTCTCGATGGACCGATCACGGCGAACAATCCGATGGGCGTGCATCACGCATGGGGTCGCTCGTTGAAAGATATGTACCAGCGGTACAACGCGATGCGCGGATGCGCGCTGCGAAATCAAAACGGATTCGATTGCCAGGGGTTATGGGTTGAAGTGGAAGTCGAGAAGAGCCTTGGACTCAAGACCAAGCGCGAGATTCGCGAGTATGGAATTGAGAACTTTGTGCGGGCGTGCAAGGAGCGCGTGCTGACGTATGCGGCGCGGCAGACGGAGCAGTCGATTCGTTTGGGGTACTGGTGCGATTGGGATGATCCCAAAGTGCTGATTGCTTTGCGCGATGCGCTGGCGGACGGGGATCGGGTTCTTACCGTGACGCTGCCTAGCGGCCTTACGGAGACAGCGCGCGCCAGCGAAATTGTGCGGAAGCTGGGGTCCGCGGAGTATGGCGGAAGCTATTTTACGTTTTCCGACGAAAACAATTACACAATCTGGTCTTTTTTGAAGAAGTGCCACGCCGAAGGTTTCATTTACCGCGGGCACGACGTGATGCCCTGGTGCGGGAGATGCGGGACGGGGCTTTCGCAAATGGAAGTGGCCGAGGGGCGGCGCATCACGACGCATACGTCGGTGTTTGTGCGCTTTCCGATCAGGGGGCAGGAAAGAACTGCGCTGCTGATATGGACGACGACTCCATGGACGCTTACCTCGAACGTCGCAGTTGCCGTGAATCCGGAGCTAACGTACTTGAAGGTCAAGCATGGCAATTGGTTCTATTACGTTGCCAAGGGAAACTTCGAGCACGAACGCGTACAGGACTTACAGGTGGAAGGGAAGCACGAGACGCACAAGCTGCCGTCGATTCGCATGATTTTGAAGGGCAGCGGCGGGGTTGAGGTCGTCGAAGAATTGCCGGGCAAGGAGCTGGTTGGGCTTACTTATCAGGGTCCGTTCGATGAACTGCCGGCACAAAAAAGTCCAGGCGGCGTTTTTCCTTATGGCGAAACTGGCGGAGGGAAGTCGGCTGCGGAAGCTCATCGCGTGATTGCGTGGAAGGAGATTAGCGAAGCAGAGGGCACCGGATTGGTACACATCGCGCCTGGTTGCGGAGCGGAAGACCAGCAGCTTGGCAAAGAGAACGGGATACCGTTCATCGCGCCTCTGGACGACAGCTCTGTTTTCCTTGATGGGTTCGGCCAATTTACAAAGCGTAACGCCAATGAAGTCGCGGACGACATTATCGCCGCATTAAAGATGAGCGGCATGCTGGTGGCACGCGAGAAATATCCGCACGTGTATCCGCATTGCTGGCGGTGCAAGGAAGAGCTTGTTTTTCGCCCAGTCGATGAGTGGTTTATTCGCATGGATTGGCGCGACCGCATACAGCGCGTCGTGCCGGGCATCAAGTGGATTCCGGCAGAAGGCGAAGCTCGCGAGCAAGACTGGCTACGCAATATGAGCGATTGGATGATTTCGAAGAAACGCTTCTGGGGACTTGCGCTGCCGATTTGGGTTTGCGGGGATTGCAGCCATTTTGTGGTGATCGGCAGCAAAGAAGAGCTGAAGGAAAAAGCAGCCGAAGGATGGGAAACGTTCGAAGGCAATTCGCCGCACCGGCCGTACATTGACGCGGTGAAGATTCGTTGTGAAAAGTGCGGTGGCTTATCCACGCGAATTGAAGATGTCGGAAACCCCTGGCTGGACGCGGGAATCGTGCCGTTCAGCACGATGCGCTACTCGACGGATAGAGCTTATTGGGAGAAATGGTTTCCAGCAGACCTGGTGCTCGAAAGTTTTCCGGGACAATTTCGCAATTGGTTTTATTCGATGCTGGCGATGAGCGCGATGATTGACGGACGCGCTCCTTTCAAGGCGCTGCTGGGGCACGCGCTGGTTCGCGATGCGCGCGGCGAGGAGATGCATAAGTCCAAGGGCAACTCGATCGCGTTTGACGAAGCGGCCGAGGCGCTGGGCGCGGAAGTCATGCGCTATATCTATACGGAGCAGAAGACGGCGCAGAATCTAAATTTCCCGGATTTACACCCCACTGGCAACGTGGGTCAGACGATTGATGGCGATGCCCGGCGCAAACTTCTGACTTTTTGGAATTGCTACAGTTTTTTTGTGTTGTACGCCGGCGCCGATGGCTGGAAACCCGGTGGTGCCGCGCTTTCGGTGACCAATGAACTGGATCGCTGGGTTTTGAGCAAGCTACAGCGGTTGGTAGGGGAGGCTAACAGCGCCTTTCAAAATTACGAGCATTACAAGCTGATCGAAGCCTTCCAGACCTTCGACGAAGAATTCTCCAACTGGTATTTGCGACGTTCACGGCGGCGGTTCTGGAAAAGCGAAGGTGACGCATATCAGACGCTTTATGAGGTGCTCACGACCGTCACACGCGTGATGGCCCCCGCGCTGCCTTTTTTGACTGAGGATGTCTACCAGAATCTCGTTCGTACAGTCGATTCGTCCGCGCCGGAATCCGTTCACCTGACGCCGTATCCGCAGGTCAATGCCTCGCTCATTGACGAAGCGCTGGAGCAAAGCATTGCGGCTGTGATCCGCATCAAGAATCTTGCGCTTGGCCTGCGAACGCAGAGCAAGGTGAAGATTCGGCAGCCGCTGAGCACGCTTTATGTGCGGCCAAAGGATGCGGCGGACAGGCGCGTCCTGGAAAATGCAGACTATGTTGCGCAGATTCTGGAAGAAACTAATGTGAAGCAGCTTGTGTTGATCGACGATGAAAAGAAGCTTGTCAAAGCGCGCTTGAAGGCGGACGCAAAAAAGATTGGGCCGCGAGCCGGCAGGTACTTGAAGGCTATCGGAGAGGCATTGGACAACGCTGATCCTGCAGATGTACTTAAAGGCGGGCCCTACCCGTTGAAAGTTGCCGACCAGATCTTCGAACTTGCGCCAGAAGAGATCATCATTGGTTTTGAAGGCCCTGAAAATCTTAAGTGCGGCCTTGAACAAGGTACTTTTCTGGCGCTCGACACAAGAATGACCCCGGAGTTGCTCCAGGAAGGGCTCGCGCGAGATTTCAACCGCATGTTGCAAGACCAGCGGAAAGCCTTGAACCTCGACATTTCCGATCGGATTGCTGTTAGCTATTCCGCCTCGCCGCGCATTGCCGAGGCCATCGCCGCGCACGAGGCCTATCTGCGCAACGAACTTCTCGCGGAGCGGCTGGAGAATAGCGCTGCCCAGAACGGCGGCGTCAAGCTGGCGCTCAGCGGCGAGGACGTTTACGTCACAATTAAGCGTGTGTAGAGAAGGCACCCGCGCCCCGCGCTCCACTTCAGGACTGTTACAATGCCGCTAGGGGAAAACTGACAAATAATGCTCGCCATTCGGCTGATCGGCGTATTGGCGCTTGTAGCCCTCAACGGCTTTTTTGCCGCGGCAGAGTATTCGCTTGTTGCCGTGCGGCTTTCGCGCGTCCGGCAACTTGTGGCCAAAGGTGATCTGCGGGCGCGGGTGGTGGAGCGCTTGCTGGTGGATCTGCACCGAGTCGTATCCGGGGTGCAAGTGGGGATGACCCTAACAAGCCTGGCGATCGGCGCGCTTGGAGAAAATACGCTCGCCAATGCATTGCAGCAGTTGTGGCGCGGTTCTGCGGGGACGCGCACGCTGCTTTTTGCACACGCCATTGCTTTGGGCGTCGCTTTCGCATTGCTCAGCGCAATGCATGTCGTGCTTGGCGAACTGGTTCCAAAGACCGTTAGCCTCGCGCGGGCGGAGCGCGTCGCGCTTCTCGTGGCTCTGCCGTTTCAGTGGTTTCTGCACACGTTTCGCTGGGCGATTGACTTACTCGACGGCATCTCCGGCGCGATAGTAAAAGCGATGGGTGTGTCCTCGCCGCTAGGTTATGGGGTGGCTCATTCGACAGAAGAGCTGCAGATTCAGATCCAGCAGGCGCGCGAGCGAGGGTTGCTGGCGCCCGGCGAAGAAAAGTTCATCGTCAGCGCCATCGAACTCGGACAGGTACAGGTCCGAGAAATCATGGTGCCTCGCCCCGATATGCACACGCTTCCCATTGAAGCGAACCTGGACGAAGTCATGCGAGTTTTTGCGACCTCGCAGCGCTCGCGGATACCCGTGTACCGTGGGTCGGGCGATCACATCCTCGGATTTGTCCACATCAAGGACATGCTTTGGACGCTTTTAGATCGCGAGCGGCGGGTCGAAGAGAACCTGCCTCCGCCTGCCTTCGACCTGCGGCGTGTGCTGCGTGAAGTGTTGATCGTGCCGGAAACAAAACCCGCGAGCGAGCTGCTCCAGGAACTTCGCACGCGCCATATTGGCATGGCGATGGTCGTGGATGAGTTCGGGAGTATCCTCGGGTTGGTCACGCTGGAAGACATTTTGGAACAAGTGGTCGGAGAGATTCACGATGAGTTCGACGTGATAGAACGGCCATTGACACTGGCGGATGGCGCGGTGATCTTTGATGCCGCGTTGAACGTTCGCGACCTGGATGCGCAGTACAACATCACGTTGCCAGAAGATCCGGCTTACGCCACCGTGGGCGGATTCGTGTTGGACCAGCTCGGATTTATTCCGAGGGGCGGAGAGAGCTTTGAGTATGGGCAGTATCGTTTCACGGTTGTGGAGATGGATGGGCGCCGGGTGGCGCGTGTAAAAATTCAGCGCCGGCGGCCGGCGGCGGAGGAAGCGCCTGCGGTGGAACCAACCGTGAAAGAAGAGAAGGCGGCGAAAAGTGCAAAAGCCGTTGCAACGGACTCCTAAGCCAAATTGACGAATGGCCCGCCACCTCCTTCAACGATTCCTGCTCACTCTCCCGGCTCTTTGGCTGGTGCTCACACTTGTTTTTCTCCTAATCCATATCGTGCCAGGTGATCCCGTTGAGCAGATGCTCGGCGAGGGGGCCGCTCCGGGACAGATCGCCCAATTACGGCATGGACTCGGCCTCGATCAGCCGATCTACGTTCAATACGGCCGCTATTTGGTGCGATTGGCGCATGGCGATCTTGGCGAGTCGCTGAAATTTCAAGCACCTGTGCGGCGAATTATTTTCGAGCGCTATCCCGCAACACTTTCGCTGGCGTTTCTGGCGCTTCTGGTTTGCGGAGCCATCGCCATTCCAGCTGGGGTGCTCGCGGCGTTCCGCCGCGGCCATCCCGCCGATCGTGCAGTTGGCATCTTTACGCTGTTTGGCCTTGCCGTGCCAAATTTCGCGCTCGGCCCGGTTCTGATTCTTCTTTTTTCCATCGAGCTTGGTTGGCTCCCTGTCTCTGGACGCGGCGGCCCGAGCAACTACATACTCCCCGCCGCCACTCTCGGTGCCGCACTCGCAGCGATCCTTACTCGTATGGTTCGTGGTTCGATGCTTGAGGAGCTTTCGAGCGATTATGTGCGGACCGCCCGTGCAAAAGGGCTGTCGACTGGCGCGGTTTTGTTCCGTCATGCCTTTCGGAACGCACTCATCCCAATCATCACGATTCTTGGCTTGCAATTCGGCACGCTGCTGGCGGGGACCATCGTTACGGAGACGATTTTTTCCTGGCCTGGAATCGGCCGGCTAACTGTCCAGGCCATATCCGCGCGTGATTATCCGCTTTTGCAGGGCTGCATCCTGGTGATCGCTGTTTCCTATGTCCTTGTGAATTTGCTGACAGATGTTCTCTATGCCGTTATCGATCCGCGGGTGCGGCTCTCATGATGTCTTTGGCCCCGCTTTGGCAATTTCTCCGGCAAAGCTTTGTTGCGAAGGCGGGATTTGCCGCAGCGCTAGTGCTAATACTCGCAGCATTGCTCGCACCATGGATCGCGCCGGCCGATCCCGCCGCACAAAATCTTTCGGTGCGATTGGAATCTCCATCTCGCGCGCACTGGATGGGCACCGACGAACTGGGCCGTGACACTCTCTCGCGAACGATTTATGGCGCACGCGTTTCGCTGTTCGTCGCAGTCTCCGTCGTGCTGGGATGTGGCACAACTGGTCTTGCGATCGGTCTACTCGCGGGTTTTCTTGGCGGATGGTTCGATCGCTTTGCAAATCTTTTGCTGATCAACGCGTTTTTGTCGTTTCCAGGAATCTTGCTGGCCATTGCCTTTGCGGCGTTCTTTGGGCCAGGGATCGGCAAAGTCATACTGGCCTTGATTATAACCGGCTGGGCCGGCTATGCACGGCTTGCCCGCGCTCAGGTTCTCAAAGTAAAGGAATTGGAATTTATCCTGGCAGTCCGGTCTCTGGGGGCTTCAAATCGCCGCATCATGTTGCGGCACCTGTTGCCAAATATTCTCCAGCCCGTGCTCATTCAGGCGACGATCGGCGTGGCCGGGGCGATCCTCGCCGAATCAACGCTCAGTTTTCTTGGACTTGGGGTGCTCGCGCCGGTGCCGAGTTGGGGCTCCATGCTCAACGACGCGCGCAGTCATCTTTTCGATGCGCCGCACCTGGTGATTTTCCCCGCTCTGGCAGTTATGACTGCGGTGCTTGCATTCAATCTATTAGGGGATGCCTGGCGAGATTGGCTCGATCCGCGTACGAGGTCGCAAATGGCCGCGCTCGAACACAGCCGCTGAACGGCCGCAAGCGAGGCTGCAAGAGACGCAAATAGCTGCTGCAAGCCTTCTCGTCGTGAGGAGGGAATTACTTTGTGGAGAGAACCACAGGCGCACCGCGCCCCACGCTCAATGTTTTCGAGGCGTTTCCCTTATTCACTGCGATTTCCACGTAGCCACTGGATCCAAAGTAGGCGATCGGTTCGCCGGCCTTGCCATTCGCAAACGTATCCACCAGCCGGCTGACCGTCTGAGTTCCTACTTGCAATTTCAAGGCGCCGCCGTTCTGGGATTCGGCCGGCAAATCATCGGCGCGGAAATTCGTTACCAAATTTCCAAACGGGTCGATGCGCAGCACGACTCCTTTGATGCCGCCATCGACAGGTTTCGGCCGAGGCAAAGCGAAGCGCTTGTAATCATTGATTTCTTCTCCCATGGCTGGAGTTTGCCAGCCTTTCGAGAGCCACGCCGCGACCGGCGCAAAGATATCGCGACCGTGAAATGTTTTGCTGAGCGGCTGCAAATAATAATGTTCCGCGCTTGCGTGGCGCACTACGAGGTTGCTTTGCTCGCGTTCGTAGATGACCGACAGCACACCATTGTCCGGCGCAATAAAATACTGATTTTGTGCGCTAACTAAAAGTGGTCGACGTTCTGTCCCGACTCCGGGATCTACGATGACGACATGAATTGTCTTTGGCGGAAAGTAAGAATAGGCCGCGCCAACAGTCAGAGCGCCATCGAGCAAATCGAAGGGAGTCACGTGATGCGTGATGTCGACGAGGGTTACTTCCGGATTAATCTTGAGAATAACTCCCTTCATCGTGGCGACCAGATGGTCGTCGGTGCCGAAATCTGTTGTCAGAGTAATGATGGCGTTGGCCACAGGGTTCTCCCGCCCGGGTGTGTTGCGCGTACTGCGCGCGACGAAGTGGTAAGGCACTCCGCACCCTTTGACGCTAACGGAGCGTCGCGCTGCCGTCAAGAAATGGCGCGCCCGCTGCTGTGCAATAGCCAACGTCCCACCGTGCGCAATTTTGTTAGCGTAAGCTTCAGAGCGGGTGTTACACAGTGGCAGTGTGGAAGCTTGTGTCCGAGATCGTTTTGGTCCGTAGACAAACTTTCCGCAAATGCTTGAAAGAAATGGCGGGGACGACGAGATTCGAACTCGCGACATCTGCCGTGACAGGCTAGTCATACACGGATTATCAGCGACTTACATTCTCGCGGGGGCTGCCAAGTCGCTGAAAAGGACTGTAGGAGCCTTTCGCTGTGGGTAATTTTGTGGGTAAGAATTCTCGCTTGCAACGATTTCAAAAAGGCGTTCGCCGAAGCCGCTAAGAATTGGCTTGTTTTCATAGTTGGAATTTTCGCTTTCCGATGGTCAGCCAGCATGCCTTCCAACCAGCCAAGTCACTGGGAGCGTCAGTGGAGACTCTTTATTTGTTCCGCTTGTCCGACTTACCCCTTGCGTCATCCAATGAGAGTGGCGGGCCAAGAAGCTCCATGCCATACGCACGGTAAAGAGCCGCATCGGCGACGTAGACACCGGGCGTCCGAGGTCTCTCGAAGTACTCCTCCATTCGGCCAGCGGGCGTGAAACCAATGAGAATCCTTCCGCCCGATGTCCCATCGAACGCATAAGCATGAGGAATGTTGCGTGGCCCCAGTAAGCAGTCTCCTGACTGGGCACGGTATCGTTCGGAATCGATTTGAAAGATGTACTCTCCTGAAATTACGTACCAAAATTCGTCCTGCTCATGCTGCAAGTGGAGCGGCGGCCCACCCGGTTTCGTGCTGTGCTGTTCCATGATGAACAATGCGCCCTGCGTATCCCTGGTAGCCACTTTGAACGTCGTTGAGTTGAAGCCGATGGATCGCGACTTGCCAAAACGATCACCGTCCGCAGGAACTTTGACGCCCGCTTGTGTCGAATCTGCGAGTGCGCGATCACACAGCGAGAGACTCGGGAGTGCAGCTAGAAGCGTTCCCATGAACCAACGGCGTTCGATAGCGGGCATATTCCCTCCAATGTCATGTTCAGCAGGGCTGCTTCAAGAGCTATTGAGATGTTAAAGCGTCGCTCTGCTGATTCTTGCGTTCCGCCCCCTATTGAAACCTACGGCTGCGCGACGATGTTCGCGTGGCGGCAAACCTCTTGCCAGCGGCCCTGCTGTTTCATCCAGATCGCAGTAAACCGGAGTTGTTCGGTTTTCCCGGCATTCGGCATCCTGCCGCCCCAGACGACAGTTTCGCTGCCCGCGAGAATGACCGTGTTGCCGTACACACGGGCGTATTCGATGCGGCGGTCGTAAGAAGTAATTACCAGAAATCCCGACTCCGCCATCCCGAGTACCTGTTGCTTGTTCACGAACTTGTTCAGGGGATTGGTGACGACGAAATCGTCAGACCAGAGTCGGGCCATCGTCTTTGGGTCGTTATGGAGGAACGCCTGCACCTCCTCGTCGCTGGCTTGGCGCACTTGTTGCTCCGCCTGCATGTCGGTGCTTCCTGCTGGCGTCTGCGCCGCACAGAGTAACGAAACGGCGGTAAACATCATCAACAACGATTTTTGCATGCGTCCTCCGCGAACAGATCTCCGTATGCCTTCCAATCCTTGTGATTCATTGCCTCGGGAACCGCCAGAATCAATGACTTGATCGCAGCTTCATCGGACGCGCTCGGACTCTGCGCGTGCATCCAACAACAACTGACAGCAGAAATCACAGCCACAGCCATCCAACGCAAGGTGAACCGCATAGCAGCACCTCAGATTGTGAGATTGTAGGAGCAAGCCCAGACTGCTGTCGTGAGTCTACCACGCAACACACCGACGGTTCGATTGCTGCTGGGGTGCGCACAACCTCCGACACAGCCTGTCGAACTGGTTGGTGAACAAGGCGAAGGAAAACGCGAAGACTGTGCAGGGCATCTTGGGTCCTGTGCGTATCCAGACCACGCTCGACCTTTACGCGGACGAAGACCTCGACGAAATGATCGCGGGTCAGGAAAAATTCCTGAACGCCGTGGGATTTGAGTCAGGGAGCCTCAGTGAGGGCAGTGGGTGAAATTGTGGGTAAGCTGAAGTGGGACACCATTCACTAACTGCTTAAGAAAGAATGGCGGGGACGACGAGACTCGAACTCGCGACCTCTGCCGTGACAGGGCAGCGTTCTAACCAACTGAACTACGTCCCCGCTGAAGGGTGAAGCGTCACAGGTGCAACACAGGCGATGCTCAGCACCAAACGTCAAACGGTTCATGCGGAAGCATCGCAGCGCTAAACAACAGATGCAAGACAATTGCTGACAAGCAGTTAGACCCAGACAATTGAGATGCAAAACATGGTGGGCACTGTCCGATTTGAACGGACGACCTTTCGGGTGTAAACCGAACGCTCTAACCGCTGAGCTAAGCGCCCCTGCATCAGTAATCGTACAGGATGCATCCCGAGGCGTCAACGGCGCGCGAGAGCGCGGCCGCAGATTTCGGTTGTAAGCTTGAGGGACAAAGCGGTCCGACAGCCCCGTTGTTCTTGTGCAAAGTGCTTGAAGATAGGGCTTAGAATGGTTGCGCGAAAAAATGCTACACTGGAGAGGCTGCTTTCCGGATATGGCGCGGTCGCCAAGTGGTAAGGCAAAGGTCTGCAAAACCTTTATCGTCGGTTCGATTCCGTCCCGCGCCTCCAATTTTTCCCTGGTGAATCTCTCAGATTTCAAGGCGGTTCTTCCGGCTGGTTCGGCCACGGCCACGCGACAGGATGCTTGTACGAATTGCCGCGAAAACGGCGGGCAATCGCGCTCTTCCTTGCACTTTGTGGGTGCAGCCAGTAAACTCTTTCTCTTGCTCACAATCAAAGGACGCACTCTGGGATGCTGATCGCACGGGATTATGTCGGGTACATGGCCGCGGAAGTGGTGAAGCGGCTGGTGGAAGGGAAGCTGATCGAAACGAAGGCCGCGGACGCCGTTGCGCAGCGGTTGCGGCAACGGATGATGGAAGAGGTCACCGTAGAAGACCGGCTGAACGAAGAAGTGCGCAATATCCTGACGGAGCATCAAGAAGAGATGCGGCGCACGAACGTCTCGTACCAGGAGATGTACAAGAAAGTGAAAGCGCAACTGGCCCGGGATCGCAAGCTGATATTGAGGTAGCAGGGAAGCGGAGTCTAGCGCGGGCGCCGGTACTTTGGCGGAGTGCCGAATGGGTTTCATGAGCCTTCGCGCGGGCTCGGGATGATTGGAAATGGCGCTGAAAGAGGCGCTTGAAGAAAAGAGATTCGAGGACAACCGACCGGAATGCGACTGAGCCGCGAAAAGATAGTAAGACTCTCCCATCAAATTACAGACGTGCTGGTCGCAAGCGATGACGTGGAATTCGTGGAAGACCGCGATACGATCCGCCGGGAAGTGGTGCAGATCCTGACGGCGACGTTGCACGAAGAAGAAAAGGCCGACCTGGAAGTGCGCAAGAAGATAACCTCGCAGAAAAAAGAGATCCTCGAAGACAGCGAAGAGTGGAACGTACTCTATCGCAAGTATTACGCCGACGAATTGCGCCGGATGGGAATTGCCGCCGCGCCTGACGATAGAGACCGCCGCCGGTCGTAAAAGAGGCAGCCCATCCAACTGAAGCTCGTTCAGAATCGACACCCGTCGTGTTACGCCCAGTCATGCCCTCACACCCCACCCCTTTTTTTTGTAAGGGCAACAATATACTAGACACACAAAGGCACTGACCTTAAACTATAGCCAGTCAGCACCATGGCTAAACGGAAGAAACAACCAAATAAGCAAATCCCATTGCCTACTTCTCAAGATTCAGGAGCCCTTGCGGTATTGCGACGACTCGGCGGGTTCGCCTTTGTCTTCGTGGGGTGGCAATTGATACCGCAATCCTACACGTGGGGAGTAATTATCGTTTATTTTGGTTTCGCTTTTCTACTCGCGGAGTGTATATGGGATCGTGTTATTTACTCTCGGCCATACCAATTACAACTTGCCGCGATTGCAGCAGTGTTTTTCTTTGCTACTCTGTTTACGGTCACGGTGGTTACGGTGTGGTTACCCTTGGACATTTTTGTGACTGGCAGTAATGCTCAATATCCGCTTGGAATCGTAGTCGGCGACATCGAATGGAATCCAAAATTTTATCCAGTTACGATTGATATTCTTAACAACAGTAACTACAACTATTACGATCTAGATTTGGTGGCTATGACCGACAAGCCTATTGCCAAGATTACTCAGATAAGCGGTTCCTGCCATTTATCTTTCGAGAATGCAAACCCGCTATTAAACCCGTCTCTTGGATTTTCTCATCAAGGGCAGTTAACTGCCCTTCCCATAGTAGAGATCGCGTCAGACGACGGTTACCGAATCCATTGTGACCGCATGCTTTCTCACAGTCGCTTGGAAGTAGTTATTGCTGTTGCATCGGTGAACGAAAATAAACCCAAAAGTCTCATGCAAGATATATTTACATGGTCTAATGGTCACAAATATTGGTATACCTTCAAAACGAATCCTGACCTCGTAACTGGTGAAGTTTATTCAGAGAGGAGCGCGGCGATGTTCGTACAAATAGATGGCACCTATAAGGCTTTGAATAGGACACGGACGAAATCGGAACACATTCCTATCAAAGATACAATCGATGAAATGATGCAGAATATTCAAAAATTACAACAGCGGTGAAAACCCATGAAGCACAAAGCTGAATATGTAGAGGGGCAGAAAGCCCGTAAGAATTTTGAGCGCGTAATGAAGAATTTATTTAAGGCGCCAAAAACTCCGAAATCAAAAAAGAAAGGCAAGGATTAGGCCGCTTTCCGCTGGCCCCGTCCCTGCCTAGGCTTGATGTATGGCATCGGTGCCCTTGCCAGTAAGTTCTTGATAGGTGATTCGACGGTTTGCGATATGAGACATCGCCATTTGAAAGCGGTCCCCATCTCCGATGAAGTGCTCTTTCGTCGCGCGATTATTGTAGCGGAACACCTGTTCGTCTACGTAGCGGAACAGATGGAATGGCTCTACCGCGATGTATGTGCCTTTCAATCCGCGTTTGAGCAAACTCCAGAAGTTTTCCAGACCGTTTGTGTGGACCTGCCCCTGAACGTAGCGTTCCGCGTGGTCAATCGTTTGGTGAACAAAGTCCTGATTGTTAAGGCCCTGATAGGACATGAGTGCATCGGTGTAGATCGCGCTCTTGGCCGCGACGTGAGCACGAATTTCCGCTTGCAGATGATGCTTGCGCCGCGTAGGAATGACGTTCGCGTGAACCCTGCCGCCTCGTTCCAGAATACCGACAACGGGTGCCTTGTCCTTTACCCCGCGTTCCGTTATCACGCGCTTGCGCCGTGCCGGATGCATGAATCGTGCCGCACCGCCGATGAAAGTTTCGTCTACTTCGACTTCGCTGCCGGGGCCGCCGAGTTTCACAAAGTCCTTGTTGTGCATGGCAAGGCGAATCCTGTGCATCATGAACCATGCGGACTTCTGAGTGACGCCGAGAGCGCGGGCGATTTCATAGGAACTGATTCCGTTCTTGGCGTTCACAATGAGCCAAACGGCTATCATCCACTTGTCCATGCCGAGCGCGGAGTCCTCAAAGATGGTTCCCACCTTGACGGTAAATTGCTTTTTGCATTCCTTGCAGAACCAAATACGGCGCGTCGAGATAAACGAATGCTCCGTAGAATCGCAGCGCGGACACGTCACCTTGCCGTCCGGCCAGCGCAGAGCAATCGCGTAATCAAACCTCCGCTGAGGATCAGAGAAAAAGGCAACTGCTTCCTGCAACGTCTTGGGAAGCTGGAGTGTTGTTTTCATGCTTAAAGCGTATCCCAAAACGTCTTGTGTGTCAAGTATATTGTTGCCTTTGTAAGTGTTCATTCTAAAGGGCTTTAAGTCCTGCGTTTTGGAAGTGTTCATTCTAAAGAGCTTGCAGGCTAGTTTTTTGGAAGTGCGGATTCTAGAGGAGATAGAGTTTAGCGGTTGGTGGTTAGTGGATAGCAAGAAGTACGACAGCGGTCCCCTCGCAGCGCTCGGAATGATCACTTGTTGCACGGATTCTCCGGCGGGAGAGACGCAGCCATCAGGCCGGGGCAGAGAAGAAGAGGGGAGGGATGAGGGCGGGTTGGGCGTCAGGGCCATGGGGAAGGATAGCAGAGGAATGGATTACTGTCAAGGTACAGTACTGTAATTTTATCATTCGAATTGAGACGCGGGAAGTGGAATGGGTGGAAGGGGTTGGCGGGAAATTGGGAGTTTGGTGAGACGGTGTGGTGATCAATACTAGCGTAGATGCGTGGTCTGCCCGGTTGCCTGCTGGCCGTTAGCGCAGCCAAGCTTGCGCGGAGCTAGGAAACGACGCCTTTATCTAGTCTGGCCGCCTGTCGCCATATCGGCCTCAAGTATGCGTCGAAATCGCTCCGCCCATGTCAACAAAGGATGGGGTTGATTCTCGCCTCCAAAGGGTGCCCCGAAGAGCGTCACCCGCATTTGGGCTCCCCACATCGACTCAGACCAAAACTCATACCTAGTTGCGTCGTTGATCAGATAGTCTGGCAGAGCCGGCGCAAAGCGAAGACTCTCGTAATCACGAACGATAGCGACTAGGCTTGGATCCTCGCGAGAATCGACCGTTATCTTCCTTATCGATATTTTCTTGGAAATCTGGTCGATATTTAATCCCTGTCTCCGAAGATTGCTCATTTGCTTGCTGATCGAGGTCCCTCCAGTGGCAGTGGTTAGAGACGCGACCGCTAAACCGTCATACTTTGACGTCAGTGAGAGGCTGCATTCGGGCTTGTCAAAAGCAGGAAGAATCCGAACCGTTGTTGACCAGCGCACATCCCTCGGGACGCCCGTTCCATACAGGAAGCCGCCGGGAAGGAGTTGGTTTACGATGGATGTATAGTTCTGCGCTACCCAGTCTTGAGTTTTCTGGTCACGTGAGGCTCTGTTCGCATCGACTGGCCCTGATTGTTGGCGCGGCAAGATCAGGAAAAAGCTGAGCAGTACAGCAAGGCCGACGGACTTGATCATGGGCACTTAACCCCTTTCAAGCTTGATTGACTCACCCAGTTGAATCCCTGAACTTGAACCGGATTCTTCATTCCTGGTCCTTGGCGGGGGCGCAATCGATTCTCCCGATTGTTCAGCTTGACGAAGCGGCACGAGGAGAGAATACCACTTTCGTAATTCACCGTGGGGTGATAAGACGAGGGTGCCCCACCCTTTTTGGAAAAAAGGGTGGGCTGTACTTCTCTTCTGGTGCCGAACTATCTGAAACGACGCTGCGGAAAAGGCGATCTGCATTTCATCACTTTCAGTTGTTACGAGAGAAGGACGCACATGGGGACCGCTCGGGCGCGGAATCTTTTTGCAACATGCACGCAACCCCGTGCAAAGGAAGCTCGTGGAGCATCCGAAGGACTGGCCATGAGCAGTTGGTCGTTTTATGCGAAGGGAGAATCTGGATTGGTGAAGATTGATCCGATGGATTGAAATGACGGAGCAGAGAAAAGAGGAAAAGAAAGACCCACCCTTTCAAAAACCAAAGACGAAAGGGTGGGGCACCCCCACAAGCAAAATCAAAATCGTTTCGTCGAGTTTAGGGGGTGCCACCCGCCAAGATCTATTGATGGACAGGAATCGATCGAGAACAGTGAGTTCGACGCGAGGTGTGGGCCTGATTTTGGAGGGCGCACGAACGCGCTTGCTGTTAGGGGAAGGCTCAACAAAATTGCGAAGGAACCAACGGCCAAACCATCCCGGAGTAATCTGTTCCGCCGGAGCTTCGGGCTTTCCTTCGAGGGCGGCTGAGATGGCCGGAAGATAGGCTTCGTTGGTGATGCAGAGATGCTCGAGACACTGGCCAACGCTCCAGGAGCCGGGCGCGGGCCGCCAATTGAGCTGTTCTTCGGTGAGTCCAGAAGTCACGACTTGGGCAGTCTGGTCATTTGCAACCAGCTCAAAGGCAAGGCGGATAGACCAGGCAGGCGCTTGGGATTCCATCGTCCCTCCTGAAGATAAGATACTTGGGCTGAGCCGATGGTCGAATTAGGACGACCGATTGGGTGCAATGGAAGAAATTCTAACACGCCGCACTCATCAAATCTGCTACGTGTGGTTCGGGCTCAGCGTGGCAGACCCTCGAGTATCCATTCGCGAGCTATTGTTTCTTCGTTCAAGCGAAAAAACTTAACGGCACCGGGGATCACAAAACTGAAGACGCGAAGCATGTGTCGAATCCAGTCAACATCGCTGACGACGGCGATGCGCTCCCAACGGAGGAGATGCTCCATGCCAACCTTGAAATCGTCCCACATCGCGCCGGGAGCAATGCCCGAGAAGTCGGGATCGGTGCGATAAAAGAGGCGGACTTTGCCCGGTTCCTTGAGTGCTTTATCCACCACCGGAATCAGCACGGTTTCATAGTCGTTTTTGGTGACGTGTCCTTTGCAGGCAAATGCGAGAACTTTTGGCGGGAATCCCGTGAGTGCTTCAATCATGTGACCTCCTAGCTCTTCTGCAAAACCTCACATAATTCATTATGCCGCCGAAATGTTCTGGATGAGGTGCTCCAGATCACGTGACTCTGGCTACGGCGGCCAACGGCCAGTGGACGGCCTGAGGAATGCCGGAATGAAAGCTGGACAGGTTGGGGTGACAGTTGGAGCGGAAATGGGCGGCACGTAATGTGATGTCTGTCACAGCGAAAGGTGTGCCGGGACACAGCGGGCCGGAGCGAAAGGGGCGAAACTAGTCGTGCTTGGTTAAGCCAGCGCAGCCGGCGAGGATTTGAGGGGCGCTGGAAGGGAGTTGGCTATGGACTACATTTTTGTTGGCGCATCTGTGGCGGCAGTGGTGCTGCTGGCATTGGGATTGGGCGTGGGGCTGACGAGAGCGGTACGGGCGTACATGAAGTATCGAGGGAAGAGAATTGTGTCGTGCCCGGAGACGCATCACGCTGCGGCGGTACGCGTGGCGGCGGGAGATGCGGCGCTCCATGCAACGATTGGCGAGGCGGAGCTGCGGCTCAAGGAATGCTCGAGATGGCCGGAGCGAGAAGCGTGCGGGCAGCTGTGTTTGCAGCAGATTGAAGAAGCGCCGAATGCTTGCCTTGTATCTACAATCGTGAACCATTGGTACACGGGCAAAGAATGCGCGTATTGCCACAAGCCGTTTGGCGAACTGCATTGGGAGCTGCATCATCCGGCGTTGGTGAGCCCGGAGGGGAAGACCGTACAGTGGAATGAAGTTCCAGCGGAGAAGCTGCAGGATACGATGAAGACGCATCAACCGGTATGCTGGGACTGCCATATTGCGGAAACATTCCGGAGGGAGCATCCGGAAATGGTGGTGGACCGCGTGGAAGATCCGCTGCGGATGAGCATTTACAAGTAGAGGCGGAAGACCGGCCAACGAGCGGCTGTCACGAAGAGCAAGCGGAGTGTGCTTAAAGAAGCCTTGGGGCGAAGTAGGCGTAGAAGTTGGGGTCGCCCCAGTAGCTGAGGTGGGCCAGGCCGGGGATGCGGTAGGGAAAAGCCTGCTGATTGTCGCAGTCTAATTCATAAAAATTGAGCCTGCCACTGACCGGATCCATGTGTGCGTAGGCGTTGACCCAGACGAGATGATCGAGCTGGTGAAACTGATAATTGAATTCGAAGGGAGAGTAGTCGCGGCCGGAGGGAGTTTTGCGGAAGGAATAGAGCATGGAAAGAATCTGGGCGCGAATCGCCTGATCGTCCTTGAGATGCTCGCGGAAGAAATAATAAATTTTGTCGAGAGGTGAGCCGAAAGTGAGCAGGCCGGTGAGCTTTTGAAGTTGTTGAAGCTTTAGCGGGAGGCCGGGACGATCGTCGAGAGGACCAAGGACGCCGTTGAACTGAGCGAGGAGCTCGTTGAGGGTGTCGTAGGCGATGACGCTGCCGAGAGAGTGGCCGGCCAGGACGACGCGGTCGTACTGGCCGTCGGCAAGGAGTCTGGCAAGAGCGGCGGAAGAGCCTTTGAGGATGGCGGAGCGAGCTTCGAAATTTTTTGATTTGGCGTCGGCGGAAACGTAAACGGCCACGTCGGCAACGTAAGCGGAGAGGGCATAACGGCAGAAAGCCGCAATGGCGACAGCGAGTAACGCGTAAAGCGCCGGCTTTGTGAAGATGGCGCCCCAGAGCGGATGCAGACTGACAGAGTAAAGCGCAGCTACAGAGTATCCCAACAGGAAAAACACGACGGCAGAGAGGGAGGCAAGACCGAGCCAGACAGCGCCGGCCTGCTTCTGGATGGATTGCGCGCCGCGCCTGAGATAGGCGGAGACCGACTGGAGCATGAACCAGACCATGAGAAGAGCAGCCGAATAGAAGACGAGGACTAACGGCTTGGGCCAAATGGAATAAAGGCGCAGAGCTGCGCCAATCGGTTGAAGAGAGTTCCAGACACTGCGCGGATGAGAAAGCCACGTGAGCAGCCAAAGGGAAGCGGCCGCCAGAGGAATATAAAGAAGCAGGACGCGAAGAATTTCGCGGAGGCAGAGCTTGAGAGAATAGGCGAAGGCGGAGCCGAACGATTTGCCGCGGGCAGACATCATTTCCTGAAGGTTATCGGCGAAATAGCGAATGGGAGTCAGGTCAGTTTGAATAAGCCATTGAAGAGTGGTTTTCCAACTTAGTTTGTCCTCGGTTTCAGGAGCCCAATAAAACTCGAAGAGGTCGAGGTGCTTTTCGGAAGCAGGATCCGGCCCGGAATTGAGAGTGATGCGAATGCCGGCCTGGGTCCAATCCTTGAGAGCGACAGCGAGAGGAGCGATCGCAGGATTGAGGTGCAGGCGGCTGCGAAAATAGGAGAAAAGCCCGCGGGCAAAACTGTCAAGAGTTTCGTAGGGGTTCTGTTCGCCGATGCCGTGAATGACGAGCATGGCGGTAGAGCGGCTTTGCAAGGCAGACACTTGCGGAGCGCTGGAAGGCTGCGGCATGGAGGACTCCTTGGCGAGCGCATACACAACTGAACAGCAATGTAGAGTAGTGAGGCGGAGAACTCCAGCGTTTCACGAAGACGAGATTAGATTGAGAAGAGGAACAATTCCGCGCGACTAGCGCCGATTACGGTTGACCGTCGGGACGGCGCTTGAGGGTTGGCCGGCCGTCATCGTCACTGGTGGTGGAGTTCGGATCACTGGTGGTGGTGCTACCCCGCTTGGACTGCTCTGTTTTTGTGCGGAGAGAAGGCTTGCCCGGAGCATTATCAGAAACCTTCCGGGCGAACATGATGTTGCGGAGGCGGGCTTTGACGTTGTCAAACTCGGAAGTGGTGACGATGTACTCCGGGCGCGCGGGGAGAATATCCGCGATTTCCTTCTGGGCCGCTTCGATGCGGTCCGGAGTTGGAGGATGAGTTGAGAAAACTTTGGGGATGGTGCCGGGGCGGCGCTTCTCGTCAGCCTGGATGCGCTCAAAGAAAGTGACATAGGCATTCGGATCGTAGCCAGCGTGGTACATGTACTGGAGACCGAAATAGTCGGCCTGGCGCTCGGCATCGCGGCTGAACTTCAGATAAGTGACGGGGATGGCGAGTTGCGCAGCCTCGTAAATGCCATAGCCAGCCCAGCCGCCGGGACCGAGGAGCATGAGGGGGATGGTGGCGAGCTGCATGATTTCGCCTTTGGTGGCATTCTTGGTTCCGTGACGTAGAACGACGTGAGAGATTTCGTGGGCCATAACGCCGGCCAGTTCGGATTCCTCCTGGGCGCGGAGGATGAGGCCGCTATTGACATAGAAGAAGCCGCCAGGTAGAGCGAAAGCATTTACTTCGTCCGAGTCGATGACTTTGATCGTGAAGGGGACTTTTGCGTCGGAATTGCGGACAAGGTTCTGGCCAACACGATTGACGTACTCTGTGACGACGGGATCGTCAATCATTTTGGAAGAGCGCTCGACATCCTGGGCAAGGGATTTGCCAAGGGCGATCTCGCGCTCGAGCGAATAGAAATTGATGCCCTTGCCGAGGTTGCGATTCCCGATGTCGTTGACATCTTCCTTGGAATTCTTGGGGTCAACGGTGTCCTTTTGGGGAACCGGTTGATCCTGAGGAGGCTGAGTTTTGGCCGCTGCCGTGGGTTGCGGGGGAGCAGGCTGAGGCGGAGCGGGTTGCTGCTGAGGCTGCGTCTGCGCCGGAGAAGAAGTCTGGCTGGGCGTCTGGCCGGGGGTGGGCGACGGCGACTGCGCCGCTAGTGAGGCGCTTGCAGCGAGGAGGGTTGCCACAGTAAAGCTAAAGGCCAATCTCGGAATCTGTGACATGGCATTTACCTCCCGGTCTAGCCAGTATACACCCGTTTGCTAATCTAAAGGTGCAACGGCGCTGTTAGACTTAATCACTACGATGTAGCCGGGGGCTAGAAGGTTTTCTGTGCACTTTGGAGGACGCGGCGGGGAGCGGGAGTGAGAAACGCGAGAAGGCCGAGGAGCGGTCGCGGCAGCCGAGTCCGGACATGCGCCGGACTGGAACTGTGGTGAATTGTGTCCAAAACGAGGCATTAGAATGGTTGACACCCTTTGCGATGGCCTCTACAGTCATTGGAAGCAGAATGAGCGTGAAAAAGATACAGATTGGGCAGCTTTGGAGGAAGAACGACACCGGCGAAGTCTATCTGGTGACGCGAGTCTACAGCGAGGCGCTGAGCACCATCGTGGTGCTGCGCAAGTCCGGAGCGGAAGACGAGGCGCTGACTCGATTGCGAGCGGAGAACACCGCCAAGGGGCCAGGGATTCCGGGGTATTCGCCGGCACAGGACGAAGAGAATTTTTGATGTGGATGTGAGCGGTCGCGCGACGTTTTTGCCCGCCTGACGAACCATAAGAACTTTCAGGTACAAATCCAAAATCTTATATGGAGCGAACGTCCATCTTAACGACGTCGTGAACTTGCATCAGTTCCTTGACGAGGAAGGGTTCGCCGTACCTTACGCCGATCATTTCGCCGTAATGGCGGGCGAGCTGATTCATCTGGTCTTCGAGCCGGTCGATGGCTAGGAAAACGTTTGTTTTCTTGAACTGCCGGCGGGATTCACCCTTGTTGGGATGAAATTGGGAAGAGAAAGCAAGGATGGCTTTGCGCCGCCGTTCGAATTGCGCAGTGATGTCGACCACAAAGGTCGGACGGGCAGGGGCGTATGCGGTGGAATAGAGGATCTTGAACGGCCTGTGGGGCTCGCCGTCGATCGGAAGCTGCTTGAGACCGGCGAGGAAGCAGCCTTCGTAACCGAGAGTTGAGGCGTGATAGTGATCAGGATGGCGGGCGTCCCAATAAGGGATGATGACGGTTTTCGGTCGGATTTCGCGGATGACGGCGGCGAGGCGGAGTTTGTGCTGGCGGCTCGGCTGAACATCCGAATCAGGAACGCCGAGATTGCTGCGCCAGCTTACGCGAAGGAGCTTGGCGGCTTTGGCGGCTTCCTTGGCACGAATTTCGGGATTGCCACGGGTGCCCATTTCGCCGGCAGTGAGATCGAGGATGCCGGTCTTGTAGCCGAGCCCCGCCATTTTCAGAAGCGTGCCGCCGCAGGTGAGCTCGACGTCGTCGGGGTGGGCGGCGATTGCCAATACATCCAGATTCATCGGGAGTTCCTTTCGCGTTGATTGTAGCAGGGGAGCGCAGAATGCTGGATACGCGGGAGTGTGCTATTTTCTCTCGCTAGAAGATGCCGAACGAAATGACAGGTGAATTGAAGCTGCGGGGAAAGGTGGCCCTCGTTACTGGAGCGGGGAAACGGCTCGGACGAGCCGTTGCGCTGAGGCTGGCGCGCGAGGGTGCAAGCGTGGCTGTGCACTATCGCAAGTCCGCGGCGGATGCGGAAGAGGTCGTGGCGGCGATCAAGAGCGCGGGCGGCAGTGCGGCGGCGATTCCTGCGGAGCTGACGTCAGTGATTGAAATTCAGCGAATGGTGCAGAGTGCGGCGCACGAACTGGGGCGGCTGGACATTTTGGTGAACAGCGCGGCGAATTTTTTGCCGTCCAGCATGATTTCGACCACGGAGCAAGTTTGGGATTCTGCCCTCGACACCAATCTGAAAGCGCCATTCTTTTGCGCGCAGGCGGCCGCGCCATGGCTTCGGCGAACGAAGGGCGTAATCATTAATTTTGCCGATACCGGAGGGATTCTTGGGTGGCCGGGGTATGCGGCGCATTCTATCGCGAAGGCCGGAGTGATTATGCTGACGCGAGTGCTCGCGAAGGCGCTGGCGCCAGAAGTGCGCGTGAATGCGATCGCGCCAGGAACCATCACGATGGAGGGAGATGCGCCGGAGCTGGAGGCGGAGTTCATCCGGCAAGCGCCGCTGAAGCGCAGCGGAACACCGTCGGATATCGAAGATGCGGTGTTGTATCTGGCAAAGGCGCAGTTTGTGACGGGGCAAGTGCTGGTGGTGGACGGCGGGCGGGTTCTTTAGATTATCGGACGAGCGGCCTGCGTGGCTGTACCCGAGATGCGCTCGGTGCGAATCCAACATGATTGGTTCCAGAATTTTCGCAAACGCGGTGTGCAGAGAAACGCGGCGCGGTGTATTCTATTCTGCTTATAGGAACAATAAGTTGGTGAGGCACGCTGATGTGCGCGCCGCAATCTGACAAAAGAGGGGCCAGCCGAAGTTATGGACAATGAGACGTACACCCACCCGCACGGGCTAGATGACATGGAAATTCAGGAATGGCTGGAGTCGCTGGACTCCGTGCTCGAATCGAGCGGCCCGGAAGTGGCAACGGAAATTCTCGAGCGGCTGCGCGCGCACGCCACGGTTGCCGGTATCGATCTGCCCTTTTCCGCGAACACCCCTTATGCCAACACGATTCCGCTGCGGCTCGAGCCGCTCTTCCCAGGCGACCAGCAATTAGAGCGGCGAATCAAAAGCCTGATTCGCTGGAACGCGCTGGCGATGGTTGTGCGCGCGAATCGCGTGGAGCACAACATCGGCGGACATATTTCAACGTACGCTTCCTCTGCCACTCTATACGAGGTTGGATTCAACCATTTTTTCCGCGCGCGCTCGGATGAGTTCGAGGGCGACACAATTTATTTCCAAGGGCACGCGGCCCCGGGCATGTATGCGCGAGCGTTTCTCGAAGGGCGGATTTCGGCGCAGCAACTTGAAAACTTCCGGCGCGAATTGAAACCTGGGGGAGGGCTGTCCTCTTATCCGCACCCGTGGCTGATGCCGGAATTCTGGGAATATCCGACGGTGTCGATGGGCCTGAGCCCGCTCATGGCGATTTATCAGGCGCGCTTCAGCCGGTACCTTGAAGATCGCGGGCTAAAGCCCGCGACAGATGCAAAAATCTGGGCGTTTCTCGGAGACGGCGAAACCGACGAGCCGGAATCGTTGGGCGCGATTACGCTGGCCTCGCGCGAGAAGCTGGACAATCTGATTTTTGTGGTGAACTGCAATTTACAGCGGCTAGATGGGCCGGTGCGCGGCAACGGGCAGATCATTCAGGAACTGGAATCGGCGTTCCGTGGCGCGCGGTGGAACGTCATCAAAGTGCTGTGGGGAAGCGAGTGGGATCCGATCCTGGAACGGGACACGGAAGGGCTGCTCGTGAAGCGCATGGGCGAATTGGTGGATGGCGAATACCAGAAGCTGGTAGTTTCGTCAGGCGCTTATGTGCGGGAACATTTCTTTGGGAGCGATCCGCGACTGCTGGCTTTGGTTGAGCCGCTGCCGGATGAGGCGTTGCGGCGTTTGCGGCTGGGCGGACACGATCCGCGGAAAGTCTATGCGGCGTATAAAGCGGCGGTCGAACACAAGGGTTCGCCGACGGTCATCTTGGCGCGGACGATCAAAGGCTATGGTTTGGGAGAAGCAGGCGAAGGGAAGAATGTCACTCACCAACAGAAGAAATTGAACGAGGAAGAGTTGCGGGAGTTTCGTTCGCGGTTCGGGATTCCGCTGAATGATGAGGATTGCGTGGAGGTGCCGTTCTACCGTCCCGCTGAGGATAGCGAAGAAATTCAATATTTGCGGGCGCGGCGGGAGGCCCTGGGCGGTTACACGCCGAAGCGGAGCGTGCGATCGAAGCCGCTCGTGGCCGACCACGACGAATTGTTCAAGGAGTTTCTGGAGGGCAGCGAGGGCCGTGAAGTTTCGACGACGATGGCCTTCGTGAGCATGCTGCGAAAAATGATGCGCGATCCGGAAATCGGCAAGCTGGTGGTGCCCGTCGTTCCGGACGAGGCGAGGACGTTCGGCATGGAGTCGTTGTTTCGAACGGTGGGAATCTATTCGAGCGTCGGACAGAAGTACGAGCCCGTGGACGTCAATACGCTGCTTTACTACAAAGAAGCAAAAGACGGGCAGATTCTCGAGGAAGGAATTACGGAAGCCGGTTCGATGGGGTCGTTTATCGCGGCGGGGTCCGCCTATGCCACGCACGGCATCAATACGATTCCGTTCTTTATTTATTATTCGATGTTTGGGTTCCAACGCATCGGTGATTTTATCTGGGCCGCTGCCGATATGCGCACGCGCGGGTTCCTGCTCGGGGGAACTTCCGGGCGAACGACGTTGTCCGGTGAGGGTTTGCAGCACCAGGACGGAAACAGCCACATCCTCGCCCTCTCCGTGCCGAATTTGCGAGCGTACGATCCGGCGTTTGCCTATGAGATCGCGGTGATCATTCAAGATGGAATTCGGCGGATGTACAAAGACGGCGAAAGCATTTTTTATTACATCACGGTGATGAACGAGCCGTATGCGATGCCGGCCATGCCGGGCGATGTAAAAGAGGGAATCCTGAAGGGGATGTATCGATTCCGCGCTTCTGAGAACAAGAAGTCCAAGTTGCGGGCGCAACTCTTCGGGAGCGGGGCTATTTTGCGCGAGGCTCTGCAAGCGCAGGAAATTCTCGAGACGAAGTACGGCGTTGCCGCAGATGTGTGGAGCGTGACGAGTTACAAGGCGCTTTACACCGACGGGAACGAAGTCGACCGCTTGAACCGGCTGCATCCCGGCGAAAAGCCGCGCGTGCCTTACGTGACGGAATGCCTGGCGGATGCTCCGGGCGTATTGGTGGCAGCTTCCGATTATCTGAAAACGCTGCCGAACATGGTGAGCAAGTGGATGCCGCGGCGGCTGGCTTCGCTGGGGACAGATGGGTTTGGGCGAAGCGAAGGACGAGCGTCGCTGCGAGATTTCTTTGAAGTGGATGCCCGGTTCATAACCCTGGCGACGCTGCACGAACTTCATACCGACGGAAAGATCGAGCGGTCAGTCGTGGAGAAGGCGATCAGGGAACTGGGAATCAATGCGGACAAATCGAACCCCGTGGTTTCGTAGAGGCTCGGGCGCCGATTGATCTATGGCGGAGTCTTGGATTGGAGAGGCGAACTTTGGTTCGCCTTTCTTATTTTTGGCTGGAACCTGCGGCTTCTTCGAGGATTGCGGCGGGTTTCAGACGGCCGGTGGCGAGCTGCGCGATGAGTTGGGAGTTGGCCGCGAGAAAGTCATAGCTCCCGAGATCTTTTGGGAGAACCCACGCGATTTGTTCGAAGCTCCGCGGACTGATTTCTGTTTGCAGGATACTTGCGGCGTAAAAGCGAATTTCCAGTTCCTCCGGTGCGGTGGAATATTTGTGGCGCGCGCGGCCCATATCCGCGCACTTATCCAGCGTCACGCCCAATTCTTCAGTGAGTTCACGGGCGAGGGCGCGTTCGGGGGTTTCTCCTTCCTCCATTTTTCCGCCGGGAAATTCCCATTTGAGCGGTGACGTGTCGTTTCGCCGGCGCTGGCCGATGAGGAGACGGCGGTCGCTACGTTCGATAACGGCGGCTACCACTACAATCATTTGTCGCGCCTCTCTGGCGCCACTGGGTCGAGAAGACGGAATAGTTGTTTCGCGCCCTGGACCAACGGCGGACCGGGCGTGTTGAGAAGCTCATCGGAGATAACGCAGACGCGCTTGTCACGGATTGCGGGAAGGTCCTTCCATGCCGTGACTTGGAAGGTTTGCCGTGTGCCGGCTTTGTCTCCGGTAGCGGTCCAGGCGAGGACGATAATTTCCGGAAGTGCTTCAGAGACCTGTTCGTCTGTCACTTTTTGGCCAGAAGGCAGGACCATTTCGCCACCACAAATCTTGACGATTTCCGAGACCCAGCACGGAGAACTGATCCGGGGATTTGGCCAGGCTTCGCAGTAGACGCGCGTCTTCCGTTTTTTCTTTCCAGCTTTCTTGGAAATGGCGGAAAACTCCTGGCGCATTTTTCTTATGAAACGTTCCGCTTGAGGAAGGCGGCCGACCACGCGCCCGAGCATGCGAATATCGCTCTCGATGTCTCTGAGAGTGCGCGGATTCATGGCCAGGAAATTGAGCGGATGCTCGAGCAGCTTGGCAATGGTTTCTTGTTTGTAGGGAACCGAGCCGATGACGAGCGTTGGCTTTAGCTCTAAAAGTTCGTCTACGGAGTTCATGTGCCAACAATCGCCAAGCTTTGGAAGGCCGTTGACGGGGGCGACCTTAGCGCACCATTTCGTAACCCCGACCAGACTTCTCTTCGCACCGATAGCGCAGAGTATCGACGTTGCGCTCGGAGCGAGCGAAACAATGCGCAAAGAGCGATCGTGTCCCGGGGCACGCACAGCAAAAGCTTAGCAAATCGCGAGTCAAGTTAGGCGAGTCGAGGGTGTTTTAACGTGCTGGGGAGTCGGATGCTGCCGGAGCGGCTCTCGCCGCCGAGCCAGAAATTTAATAATGACCCGCGAATTGGGCTACGATAGGAAGATGCACAGCCAAGCGGTCCTCGAACACTTCCGGAATCCGCGCAACGCGGGCAAGCTGGCGAACTCGAACGCGGAAGTGCTCGCGACGAATCCGATCTGCGGCGATGTTCTGGAGCTGGCAGCCCGCGCGGAAGCTGGGAAAATAGCGGAAGCGCGTTTTCTGTGCCGGGGCTGCACGACTTCCATCGCGTGCGCGTCTTACCTGACGGAGAGCCTAACCGGATGCAACCTCGAGCAGGCGCGCGCCATCACGCCGGAGGAAATATCCGAAGCCCTTGGCGGGCTACCTCCAGCTACGTTTCACGGGGCACAACTCGCTGTCGACGCGCTTCGTCTGTTGCTGGCGAAATTGGATTAGCCGGGGAATTGCGACCGTCGATCAGCCTCCAAAGGCTTTATGCATCGTGTCCGGATCATTCAAATTAAGGATGCATCCTTCTTCGTTCGTTTGGACCACCTGAATTTCGTCGCCGTGCGCCCACACAACGGAACGCGCTCCCGTTTCGAGCGGCGCACTCATCAACTCGCGATACAACTTGGAAGAAAAAATCACAGGGTGCCCCCGTCGTCCCTCATAAACGGGCAAAACGATCGATTTCCCGGAGCTGTAAAACGTTTCGATAAGCTCATCCACAAGCGACGAGCTAATCAACGGATGATCAATCAGAAAAAGAATAATGCCTTCAGTTTCAGCAGGAAGGCTGCGCAGGGCCGCTTGAATCGAGCTGAGCTGGCCCTTTTCCCAGTCTTCGTTAATGACGATTTCGTCCGGCGAAAGATTTATTTCTTTTGCGATGGGCTCCGCATCGGCTCCCAGCACGACGCGACGGGCTCCAATTTTCGAATGGCGCGCGACGTCGAGCAGATGTTCGAGGAAAGGGCGCCCTTGATAGGAAAGCAGGGCTTTCGGCGAGCCCATGCGGCGAGAAGCACCGCCCGAGAGGATGATGGCTGCGAGCATGCCACCTCTTTCAGCGCTCGGTAAGGGCCGGGCGCGGCTCGTACTGCAGCTTTTTGTGCGCCTGCGATTCGGCGTTGCGGCGAATGGCGATCAATTCCGCCACAATGCTGATGGCAATCTCCTCCGGCGCAAGCGCGCCGATCTCCAGCCCCATCGGCGCGTAGACGCGTCGAAACTCTTCGGGGCGATAACCGTCGTTTTCGAGAGCTTTGTAAACGGAAAGCACCTTTCGCTTGCTGCCGATCATGCCAACGTATCGCGCAGAGGTACGAACCGCCCAGCTCAGAACACGCATATCTTCTTTATGGCCGCGCGTGACAATGATGAGATAACTCGCGGCGTTCGGGTGAATTTTCTCGAAGGCGTCCTCGTAGCTTGTGTAAATCTCGTGCGCCATCGGAAATCGCTCGGCATTCGCGAAGGATTCGCGATCGTCCACTACGGCAATGCCGAAACCAGCAGCGTTCGCCGCTTTGGCCACCGCCATAGAAACATGTCCGGCTCCGAATAGATAAAGGATAGGTTGCGGCAGAATCGGTTCGACGAAAACTTCGAGAGTGCCGCCGCAAATGAGGCCGTTGTCATAACTGGCTTCGTTGTTCAGGTTGAAAACCATCTTGCGCGGCGCTTCTTTGTTCATCACTTCTTTTGCCGCGGCCCAGACTTCGGCCTCGACGCAGCCGCCGCCGATAGTTCCTGCGATCGAGCCGTCATCGCGCACAAGCATGCGAGAGCTTTCGTAGCTGGGGATCGAGCCGTTGGTGTGTACGATCGTCGCTAATGCTCCGCGTTGCCCCGCTCGCCGCATTTTGACGATTTCTTCGAACAGGTCCACGCTCCGCCTCAGCCATCAGCCTACGGCGCGCATTTAGCTGTGTCAATCAAAGTTGCATCGGCGTGGAACACTCAAACAGCGCAGCGGCCCGTTGCCGCGCCTTCTGGACTCTCTACTCCGCCGGTGTTAACTTGCGATTCTCAGGAGAAGCGGGGAGGGTGGATGAAGGCGATACGATTTCATGAACATGGCGGGCCGGAAGTCTTGAAATATGAGGATGCGCCGGAGCCTGCCGTTCGCGCGAACGAGGTGCTTGTCCGCGTGAAGGCTTGCGCGCTGAATCATCTCGATTTATGGGTGCGGCGCGGCCTGCCGAATGTACCGATACCGCTGCCCCACATTCCCGGGAGCGACGTGGCCGGAGAAATCGCCCAAATCGGCGCCGAAGTGACGACTGTCAGAGTTGGCCAGAAGGTTGTCCTCGCGCCGGGAGTCACTTGCGGAAAATGCGCCGCGTGCATTTCCGGCAATGACAACCGCTGCCGCCAGTTTACGAACCTGGGATACATGATCGATGGGGGTTGCGCCGAATTTGTCAAATGCCCCGAAGTGAGTTGCTTGCCCTTTCCCGAAAGTCTTTCATTTGAAGAGGCGGCCTCAATCCCCCTGGTTTTTCAGACGGCGTGGCACATGCTCGTTTCGCGCGCCGAACTTCAGCCTGGCGAAGATGTGCTGATTCTCGGCGCAGGCAGCGGCATAGGCAGCGCCGCGATTCAGGTTGCCAAGTTCTTCGGAGCGCGTGTGATTGCCACAGCGGGGACCGACGCGAAGCTGGCTAAGGCGCGTGAATTGGGGGCCGACCAGGTCATCAATCACAAAACACAAAAAATCCGCGACGAGGTGCGGCGTATCACGAGCAAACGCGGCGTTGACGTCGTGTTCGAACATGTTGGCACTTCGACGTGGGACGAAAGCATCGCCAGCCTGGCTCTCGCCGGGCGATTGGTTACCTGCGGCGCAACCACGGGATACGACGCCAAGATCGATCTCCGCTTTCTGTTTAGCCGCCAGCTTTCTCTGCTCGGCTCGTACATGGGCGCGAAATCGGAATTGCAAACGGTTATTAAATTGGTTGCCGCCGGCCGCCTAAAGCCCGTCGTTGATCGCGTTTTCCCTCTTGTGGAAGCCGCCGCCGCGCACGCCTATCTTGAAGCAGGCTCGCAGTTCGGAAAAGTCGTCCTCGCGGTTTGATTTGCTCGCGAGCAAAATTTGCTATCCTCCCGGCGTCTTACGTGAAACGGAAAGCGTAGAAAATGGCAAGCTGGCAGGCACATCTCTCAGTCTGGATAGTGAAATGGCGCGTGAAGCGCAAGCTGCGCGGCGTTCGGGACTATCGCGTAGCGCGTAAAATCTTGAAGCCAGATCCGTTCAAGGTGCCGTCCAACGTGCGAATTTCCTCCACAAAAATGGGAGGAGTCCCATGCGAATGGGTCGAAGCGCCAGCTATGACGGACGCGACGCTCCTGTACTTGCACGGCGGCGGGTATTTTGCTTGTTCCGCGGCGCTCTATCACTCGATCACTGCAACATTTGCTCTCGAAGGATTTCGCGTGCTGGCTCCGGATTACCGCTTGGCGCCCGAAAATCAATTTCCTGCGGCGGTGGATGATGCCGTAGCTTCCTACCGCGGTCTGCTCGAGGCAGGCTACTCGCCGAACCAGATCGTCATCGGAGGAGATTCTGCAGGAGGCGGCTTGGCGCTTTCACTCTTGCTCGCTCTCCGGCAACAGGGATTACCGCTTCCTGCAGCGGCAGCCCTTTTTTCGCCGTGGACGGATCTTGCCGCAACCGGAGAATCTATTCAGCGAAACGCACTCCGTTGCGCCATGTTCTATGGGCCGGACGTCGGCCCCAGCGCGAAGTTCTATCTGGGCGACACGGACCCTCGCAACCCGCTGGCTTCGCCTCTTTACGCCGATCTCGCCGGCCTTCCGCCGCTGCTGATCCACGTCGGTGTGAATGAAGTGTTGCTGGACGATTCGACGCGCCTCGCTGAGCGCGCAAAAGCGGCTGGCGTCCCGGTCGAGCTGAAGATATGGCCCGTGGTCCCGCATGCCTGGCAGCTTGCGCCTCATCTCATTCCAGAAGCTCGCCAGTCATTGAAGGCAAGTGCCTCATTCCTCCGGAGCCATGCTAGGCCTGCGGCATCCACTGAGGTAGTATGAAAAGAAATGGCGGAAATTTCCTCTCCGAGCAGCGCCCGCGGCGCAATGGAAGTCGATACCCTCATCATCGGGGGTGGCTTTTCTGGCCTGTGTATGGCCATCAAACTGCGCGAAGCGGGAATGAATTCATTTCTGCTGATCGAAAAAAGTGACGACATCGGCGGAACTTGGTATGACAACCGCTATCCGGGTTGCGCTTGCGACATCCCCTCGCACCTCTATTCGTTCTCCTTCGAGCTTTCGCCGGAGTGGACCCGCATGTATCCGGGGCAACAGGAAATCCATGCTTATCTGAAGCGTTGCGTGGACAAGTACGGTCTCGCGCCGCACATCCGTCTGAGCACGCGCTTTTGCGAGGCGGTTTGGAACGAAAAGGACAACGCGTGGAATGTCTCGGCCGCGTCCCCCGAAGCTGAGCTGCGCATCAGAGCGCGTGTGCTTGTTTCAGGCATGGGAGGGCTGCACGTTCCAAACATTCCAAAGCTGCGCGGAGTAGAGCGATTTGCCGGACCTTCGTTTCATTCTTCGCAATGGAATTACGACGTCGCATTGACGGGCAAGAATGTTGCCGTAATCGGATCCGGCGCAAGCGCAATTCAGTTTGTCCCGCAGATCGCGGCGAATGTCGAAAAACTGAACTTGTTTCTGCGCACGCCTCCTTGGATCGTCCCGCGCCTGGATTTTGAGTTTTCAGAGAAGGCGAAGCGGAGATTCCGCCGGTTTTGGCTAGCCCGGTGGGCTTTCCGCAAGCATCTCTTCTTGCGGTTTGAGATTCGCGTCCTCGGCTTTCTTGGCAATCGGTTCGTTCGTGGGCAAGCCACGAAGATTGCAAAGCGCCATCTGCAAAGACAAATCAAGGAACCCAAGTTGCGCGCAGCGCTGACACCGAAGTACGAGCTGGGCTGCAAACGCGTGCTCGTCTCGGATGATTTTTATCCCACGTTGACGCGCCCCAACGTCGAGCTGGTCACCGAAGGCATCGCGGAAGTCCGCGAGCACAGCATCGTTACCGCCGACGGCATCGAACGGCCGGTCGATGTTCTGATTTCCGGCACTGGCTTCCGAGCTACAGAACCGCTGATCGGCTCGCGCATTGTCGGCCGCGGCGGCGTGGAAATTCATGACGCCTGGCGAGAGCGAATGAATGCATATTACGGGATCACGGTGAACGGCTATCCCAACTTTTTTGTCTTGCTTGGCCCCAACACCGGATTGGGGCATAACTCGATTATTCTGATGACCGAGGCACAAGTACGCTACGTGATCAGCTGCCTCAAAATGATGAAGCGTAAGAAGAAAAACGTGATCGAGGTGCGCGAGGAGAAGCAGAAGCGATTTGTTGCCGACGTTCACCGCCGCCTGCAAAGCACCGTCTGGCAGACCGGTGGATGCAGAAGCTGGTATCAGGACGCCCGCACCGGCGAGAACACCACCCTTTGGCCGGGTTCGGTCATCGAGTACGTCCGTCGAACGCGCTCCGCTTCCGCCGCCGACTATAATTTAAGCTAGCCGCATCCAGAATCGCCGACTAGCAGCTATTTGTGTCCGACCTCCGCCTGTGCGAAAATGAGGATGTAGACGAGGGCACCATGAGCACATCGCTCGGCAAACACGTCACACTGACCAAGCCCGACGACTTCGGCAGCCTGCTCGAAGACGAAGGCATCATTTTCACCACGCTCGACAAAGCTGTGAATTGGGCTCGCAAAAGCTCGATTTGGCCGTTGGGTTTTGGTTTGGCTTGCTGCGCGATTGAGATGATGTCCATGGCCGCCGCGCGCTTTGACGTGGCGCGTTTCGGCGCAGAAGTCTTTCGCCCATCTCCTCGCCAGGCCGACTTGATGATCGTTGCAGGCCGGCTCTCGCAAAAAATGGCACCGGTGATCCGCCAGCTCTACGATCAAATGCCAGAGCCGAAGTGGGTCATCTCGATGGGCGCATGCGCGACTTCTGGCGGCGTCTTCAATAATTACGCCATCGTGCAGGGCTGCAATCAGGTGATTCCTGTGGATGTTTACGTCCCCGGCTGCCCGCCCCGGCCCGAAGCCGTTCTCTACGCCATCCTCCAACTCCAAAAGAAAATCGACAACGAAAAGGGCTCCTTCAAGCGCGCTCTGAATCTCGCTTAGTCGCACGGACTTTAGTCTGTGCTCTTTTGATTTCGCATGTCGAAGCTCATCCCGACACCGTCCCGGATTCTGCTAACTGCCTTCCTCTCTTTGATTGCGTGGCTGTGCGGGTGCGGGATTTTCATTTTTAGAGACCCTGCTCCTCCAATTCCTCCCTCCAGGTGGAAACTAACGTGGAGCGACGAATTCTCCGCTCCCGACGGCTCCTCCCCGGACACCGCCAAATGGACCTATGACCTCGGCGGCAAGGGCTGGGGCAATCAGGAACTGGAGTCCTACACCAACCGCCCGGAGAACGCGCGCATCGAGAAAGGGTATTTAGTCATCACCGCTCGGAGAGAAAATTATACCGGCGCCGATGGCGTGGCGCGCGATTACACCTCCGCGCGTCTCAAAACGCAGGGCCTCTTCGCGCAAACCTACGGCCGCTTCGAAGCTCGAATCAAAATTCCGGAAGGCCAAGGCATGTGGCCCGCGTTCTGGATGCTTGGCGACGACATCCCCTCTGTCGGCTGGCCCAAGTGCGGCGAAATCGACATAATGGAAAATATCGGGAAGGAGCCCGGCACTGTCCACGGCTCCCTGCATGGACCAAGCGCGTCAGGCCGTACGAGCGACTTAACTTCAATCTTCACTCTTCCCGCTGGCGCAAGGTTAGCGGATGACTTCCACATCTACGCGATCGAATGGGAGCCGGAGACAGTACGCTTCTACATCGACTCCAATCTCTACGCGAATTTCAACACTTCGCAGTGGCCAGCCGGCGGCAAGTGGGTCTTCGACCATCCCTTTTTTATCATTCTCAACGTGGCCGTGGGAGGCAACTGGCCCGCCAGTCCTGACGCATCCACGAAATTCCCTCAAACCATGCTCGTCGATTATGTTCGCGTTTATACTAGGCGCTAGTAAATCCTGGCCCCTTGAAGGAATCACGCACGATGACCACATCTTCAGATCCTGCCCGTCAACTGCTTCGCCATACGCTGGCCACGGTCGCTTACCGCGGCGGCAAGACACTTCGCGGCGCGCCTGAATCGTTTGCCAGCTTTACGATCGCTGATAAATCCCGTACGCCGGCACAAATTCTCGCGCACCTGGGAGACCTGTTCGATTGGGCGCTTTCCATGGCCAGCGGAGACCAGTCCTGGCACGATTCCAAGCCACTGACCTGGGACGCCGAGATCGCACGTTTCTTCGTGTCGTTGAAGAAATTCGATGACTATATTGCGTCAACTGAACCTCTGCGCTGCTCTACCGAGGGCTTGTTCCAAGGGCCAATCGCGGATGCCCTGACGCATGTCGGCCAAATCGCTATGCTGCGCCGCCTCGCGGCTTGCCCCATCAAAGGTGAAAATTATTTCAAGGCTGAGATCACTGCAGGAAACGTGGGGTTTGAACAGGCCGCGCCGAAGGTGGAATTCAGCTAGAGCTTTGGATTGAATGCATCAGGGAACTTTGAAACGAGCGCCGTCCCTCCCGACCATATCAGACGGCTTCCTTGCGCGTTGTAGTCTTTGCGCGCATACCCCATTCCAACCGCATGGGACAAAAAAGAAGGAATTGCCGCCCGCGTTACGAATCCCACTTCTTTCCCATCCGCTGTCAGCGTTTCGCCCGCAGCCGGAACGCCCTCTCCATCGAAAATTAGATCGACTCTGCGCCGATTCACCTGCCCGCGCGACCGCACTCGCTCCACAATTTCCTGTCCGGTATAGCAGCCTTTGGTATAGCTGATGTGGCTGTTCTCCAGGCCTGCCTCGTGGGGAATTTGCTTCTCGCCGAAGTCGTATCCAAACCACGGCACGCCCTGCGCAAGCCGTTGCGCGCTCAGCGCCGCATATCCCATCGAGCCGCCGCCATGCTTCTTCACGCTTTCCAGCAGGATCCGCCACAAATGGGACAGCTTCTCCCGCTCGGCAAGGAATTCGCATCCCGCGACGCCACCCTGCGAGCGCTTGGTCATCCAGCAGGGAATTGACGAAACGCTTGTTTCCGCTCGGCCAAGCTCGTCAAGCGCAGAGAGATCCATTCCTGTCAATTTTTGGGCAACCGTAACCGCCTGCGGTCCTTCAACTCCTAAAGTTCCGTACCGCTGCGATTCATCCGTCAGCGTCACGTCGTCCATGATGATGTATTTGTCGAGCCATTCGACGAGCCGCTCTCGAATCATCGCGTACGAAACGACGAAGAGGGTGTCTGGCAACGCGTAAGTTTCAAGCTCCGCGAGGATGTGCCCTTGCGGATTTAGCAGCAACGACACATTGCCATGTCCTGCGGCCAAATCCTTGACGTTGTTCGTCAAAATGGCATTCAGGTAGCGCACGCGATCCGGTCCGGCAAAAGAGAGATAGGCTCGGTAATTCTTGTCAATCAGCGCGACACTTTTGCGAGCAAACTCTTGCTCCCTCCGCGGATCGCTCCAATGGTCAGGCAGTTCGCAGCCAAACCACACACCCATACGTGCACCAGCGCTTTTGTGCAGCGCGGCAAGCGGCGTTTCGATCGCGGTTCCGGTTTGCGCCATCTCCATGCGGCATCCTCAACTATCAGCTTAACAAACCGTGCGCTCCAACGCGCGTGCGGCGCCTGAAACGCTCCGCGCGAATGCTATACTGTAAAGTCATGAGCGACGCAGTCCCAGCTTTCGATGCCGTTTCCCACGGGCTAATTCACATCACCATTCCCGTCGGAATGCTGCAATGCAATTGCACGATCATCGGCGATCCTGAAACCAGGGAAGCGTTGGTCATCGATCCAGGCGATGAAGTCACGCGCATCCTCGAATTGCTCGGCCGCCACCGGCTAATCGTGAAAGCCATCGTCAGCACTCACGCCCACATCGATCATGTCGGCGGCCTCAGCAAGCTTCGCCAATACACCGGCGCTCCGATTCTCATGCATCGCGACGATCTGCCGCTCTATCAAGGGATGGAGGTCCAGGCTGCCTTCCTTGGCGTTCCGACACCGGAAATCACCGACGTTGATCAACTTCTGAAAGAAGGTGACGCCTTGAGTTGGGGCTCCTTCCAGGCCAGCGTCATGCACACTCCCGGCCACACGCCTGGCAGCGTCTGTCTCTACCTGCCGAAGGACGCTGGATCCATTTCAATTCCGTCGCCGCGCTTATTCGCCGGCGATACACTTTTTGCGGGTAGCATTGGCCGGACCGACTTGTGGGGCGGCTCGATGGCCCAGATGACTGACTCCATCCGCGGGAAAATCATGTTGCTGCCCGATGATACCATCGTGCACCCCGGCCACGGGCCACTGACGAGCATCGGACGCGAACGCGACACAAATCCCTTCTTGATTAACTCCTGAGAAGAAATCTGGCCCGGCGGAATATCGCGAGGCAGGAAATCTGTACATAACGACTCGTCGTGCCATCAGAATCCAAAGCACCGGTCGGGCGAATTTGCCCTAGCCACCAGTCACGAGTCGCCAGTCACCCTTCGGCGTTTCAGCTCCTCCATCACCGATTGCACCAGCTGTTTCGCATGTTCGAGTTCCTGCGTGATAATTCGCAGATCCATCGCCGGAACCGTCGGATTTCTCTGGCTGGTGCAGTAGACGCCATGCTGGCCCACGAGCACAAGCGCGTTCGTCACGCGATCCAATGAGACGGCCAGCCGTCCCCGCTCCCGCCCGTACATCTGCTCAAAGTGTTCCAGCGCTTCCTTGTGTTCTTCAAACGCATTCATGGAGAGAAATCCTTTTCCGCTCGCTTGCAATTGGCCGGCAGCAGACGGTTGCATATCGGGCACATACATCGCGCACTAAACTTTACCCCATGCGGTGCCCGGCACATAATCCGCTGAAGCCACCAGGAGACGATTAACCCACTCCCCGTGGCGCATTTCGCCGGTTAACGAGAGGGAATTAGGACCTCGGCAACCTTGGGAAAAGATTCGGCTGGAGCCATCCGAAAATGCGACGATCCGACTTGGTGCAGCACAAGGAAAAGGACAAAGGCGGGGTGACGCGCACCTCCCAAATCGTTTTCGGCGAACGACAGCATCTGTTGCGCGTACTCGATTCGCTCGAAGGCACGGATTTGCCGATTGCACGCATGCAGATGGAGCGCCGCATTTTGGAAGACTTGATCCACGCCCGTTCGCGCGAGCTCAATCAAATCAATACGGCCTGGGACGAAAAAATCGGCCTGGTACTGAGTGCCGACGCCAAACCGGAAATGCTCGAGAAGCTAGTGAAACAGGCGCCGGAAGAAGACTTCTATCTGCTCCGCCTCATCAGCGAGCACCCGCGCGCGAACGCAAAGACTTTAAACAAGCTCGCTAAACATCCTTACGGTGCCATCCGAGAAAACGTTGCCCGCCATCCGAACGCCGACGGCGGCACGCTCACCTGGCTCAGCAAGGATCGCAGCCAGCCCCTCTGGTACCTCGTCGCTTTCAATCCCAACACTCCGACGCCGCTCCAACGCCGCCTCCGCGACCGCCTGAAGAAGCTCGGCGAAAATCAGCTCGCCCGGTAACTAAAGTCATTCCCGGCCTTCCCACCGCGCATCCGTCGCTATTTCCACGCTAAATCGCTTGTAGTTGAAAATGGTAGTCTGGGCGCAGCGATGCACGTCGAACGCTATTCACGGCGCTTCAAATAAAGCTCATTTCACAGCGCCACAGGCCGCAGAACTCGGTGTAGAATGACCGCGGTTCACGGGCCGAAGCGGATTCCATTCCAAGTCCTCAATGGTTTGAATTTTGGACTTAGCCACACACGATATTCTTGCCCGCTAGGAGGTTTCTCCGGCATGTTCATTCCACAACGCGGCGCCCATCGCGCACGAATCACACACTTCGCTCGTGCAGGCAAAACCAGCCTACTGCTTGCGGTTTGCGCCGCTCTCACGCCACCTGCATATTCGCGGCAATCAGCTGGTCCCCAACCCGCTCCGCTGCCGCCGGCAATCAAAGCCCCTGTCGACGCGCCCTATCCCGGCACCATCGGCTTGGCGGTTTCTGTGAACGACGTACCGCATCGCGTGATCGACGTGCGCGAGACCATTCCTGTTCAGCCCGGCGACCTGACCCTTCTCTATCCGCAATGGATCCCTGGCAATCACTCTCCGACCGGGCCTATCTCCGAGCTAGCAGGCCTTGAAGTTTTCGCGAACGGCAAAGCCATCGACTGGTTGCGCGACCGCGTCAACGTGTACGCTTTTCATATCCGTGTTCCCGCGGGCGTCCAAACTCTCGACGTCAAGTTCCAATACCTGGCGCCGCTTAAAGAGAACCAAGGCCGCATTTCCTTCTCTTCGAACATAATCGATCTGGCCTGGAGCACGGTCGTCCTCTACCCGGCAGGCCATTTCTCGCGCGACATCAACTTCGCGCCCAGCCTCACCCTGCCCGAGGGCTGGCATTTCGCCTCGGCTCTTGAAGTCCAGTCGGAGAAGGGAAGTGTTGTCCAGTTCAAAGACACGCCGCTGAACAAATTAATTGATTCCCCGCTCTATGCAGGCGTCAATTTCCGCCGCGAGGACCTTTCCCCGAATTCCGCCAACCGCGTTTTTCTCGATGTGTTCGCCGACTCCCCAAAGGACCTTGAAATCACGCCGCAAGAGCTACAGCTCCATCGCAACCTGGTGCGGCAGGCCGAAAGACTCTTCGGCTCTCATCATTATGATCACTACGATTTCTTGCTCTCGCTCAGCGACACCGTTGGCGGTCAAGGCCTCGAGCACCATCAATCCAGCGAGGACGGCGCCAAAGCCAACTACTTCACGGACTGGTCCGCCGGCGTTTTCGGAAGCGATCTTCTGGCCCACGAATACACCCATTCCTGGAATGGCAAGTTCCGCCGTCCCGCCGATCTCTGGACTCCGAATTTCAATGTCCCCATGCAAGACGATCTGCTCTGGGTCTATGAAGGGCTGACCGAATATTACGGCTATGTGCTCGCAGCGCGTTCCGGGATGCGCACCGTTCCCGATACACGGGACATGTTTGCCCTAACAGCCTCTGGCTTCGAGCTGAGCAAAGGCCGAACCTGGCGCCCGCTCGTTGATACGACGAATCAACCAACTATGTCCCTGCGCCGTCCAGTAACCTGGGTAAGCTGGCTCCGCGCCGAAGACTATTACAGGGAAGGGATGTTGGTCTGGCTCGATGCCGATACGAAAATTCGCGAGCTGAGCAACGGAAAAAAGTCGCTGGACGATTTCGCCCGCCTCTTCTTTGGAATGGATAATGGCAGCTACGTCACCCGCACGTACACGCTCGACGACATCGTAGCGGCCCTCAAGGAAGTCCAGCCATACGATTGGGCTGCCTTTCTGCACGAGCGCGTCTACGAACTTGCCCCCAACGTGCCCGAAGACGGCATCACGCGTGGAGGCTATCGCCTGGCCTACAGCGATACGGCTCCAGGCTGGCTGAAACACTCGGAAGTGCCGTACTCCCGCGTAAACTTCGCGACCTCCCTCGGCTTTGCCATCAAGCCCAACGGTGAACTTGGAAATGTCTGGTGGGATAGCCCAGCGTTCAAAGTCGGCATGACCCCCGACATGTCAGTCACAGCCGTAAACGGCCAGGCCTTCAGCATTGGCGTGCTTCGCGAAGCCATTACCGCCGCTGAGAAAAATACTGCTTCGATCAAGCTGTTAGTAAAGCGCGGTAACGAATTCCAAACCATCGAAATCAGTTACAACGGCGGCTTGCGCTATCCCGCGCTCGCGCGTGTCGAAGGCGCCCCGGACCGCCTCGACGAAATCCTCGCTCCGAAGTGACTCCCGCTACAACGGGATTCTGGATTTCGTGCCACTCAAGCGGGAAGTTGGGAATATCTTAACGGTTTGCTTTGATTTTGTTCTCGATCTGCTTTGACCTTGCCGACGGCCCCCGCGCATGCTGCGGGCCTTAGGTAGTCTCCGAATGAAAGATTTTTCTGGAAGGACATCTACCGCTAGCAGTTCACTTGAAACGGTCCTCCCGATCCAAATAGTTCGCCCCGGCCATCTCCCGCATCGATCGCTCTCCGCCGCCGCGCCGAAGATAG